>OCVR010000147.1_pt1 | contig 57524 bp, 49 predicted proteins | sample 1539091 | NCBI WGS metagenome assembly OCVR01 (sample SAMEA3355530, study PRJEB22509) | marine metagenome | biome: marine; feature: coastal ocean; material: water | place: USA | collected 2010-08-07 | depth 16 m | reverse complement strand
GGCCAGCGAGTAGAGAACAGATCAGGATTCAGCTCCAGGTTGCGGGCTACAAATGTGTAGGTGAGGGTGATCTCTTCACCTTGGCTTGATGCAGTGATGACTTGCTGTGTTGGCATCCAGGATGCCTGGTCAATCCACAGTTGGGCCTTTCCCATTACCGCGCGAGTCTTTTCTTTCTCTGGTGTGAGCTCCAGCCCCAGAGTGCGACTCTCGCCAATGTCTCGTTCGCCCAGTGATGTCAGCAGGTAGTCGTCTTTGAGGTCACGGCCACTGTTGTTAAAGCCCAGGCGAATGAATGGCTCCATGCGGCTCTTATGGCGTGATAAAGAATATACCTCGACCCGCTTTTCACCCGGGTAATGGATGTGCAGAGTGCTGCCCTCCACAATGTAGCTTCTGTGCTTGGGCGCATCGGTGTCCAAACGAATCCTGCCTTTGCGATCGACAAAGACGGTGCCTTGCTCTCTGCTTAGTTCTACGCCGCCTAAATCCCGGCGCACAATTTCTACTCGCGCCATGGCCGACTTGAAGTCATCGGCCTGCCGGTCTACCTGCTTGAGCGCGTCGTCCAGGTCCCAGGAAATCTTTGGGCCAGCTGAAAGTGCCGGTGTGCTCAGCGCTAACAGGGTGACAAGCGGCAGTGCCAGTCGTTGGATGAGTGTTTTCATTTGCGGTATCTCCGTCATTTTAAAGCCGGGCTAAAGGGTACAACAAAGTAATGCTAAGTTGCAGGTCTACTTCCTGGTCGACGAGCGATACCCCCTGGGCGAACTGCCAACGGTTTTGCTGAACAGGCGGGAAAAGTAGAGTGGGTCGTCATAACCTACCCCCCGGGCAATCTCACTCACTCCCATGTCAGTGGAATCCAGCAGGTGACAGGCATGCTCCATTTTCATATTGAGAAAATGTTTGATCGGCGGGTAACCAGTAAGCGTCTTGTAGCGGTTAGAAAAGTGATACTTGGACATGTTGGCGACTTGGGCCAGGGCGTCCAGGGTGATGGTTTGGTCGATGTGTTCTAGCATATACGCCTGCACGTGATCCAACTCAAATCCAGACTGCAGGCGCCCCGCATGCGCGCTGATCTCCATCGACATTTGAGTGATCAGGTGGCGAAGGTGGTTGGAAGCATTGATAAATGCCCGGGTGGAGTAGCCGGTGCGCCGTACCTCCAGCAGATTGGTAAAGGCCCCTATGAGCAACGGAGAGACGCCGGCATTCGTCAGCGGTCGGTCCTCTCTATAGCCAAGATACTGCATGAATACCCGGGTACTGGCGCCCTGGAAGTGGACCCAGTAAAGGGTCCACGGATCGTCGCCATCTGCCTCGTAGGTGTGGGCCAGGCCCTGAGGTAAGAGCATGATGTGTCCAGCCGTCACCTGGCTGTGCCAGTCTCCAACGGTAAGCTGACCGCGACCCGAGGTGCAATATAGCAGCAGGTTGTCATCATGGCGCTCACGCTGCATGCGGTGGCCGCTGGCGGCGGGGTAGTAGCCCATGGCCGTGGGATAACAGTCCTTTGTTAAGGGATGTCTCGCCAGTTTCTCCAGCATAAAAGTGGGCGTGATAAAGCGCACACCAGCATGGGGCAGGGGCCATTTCGAAGGATTGCTCATAAAGCAATATAGTCCATGTATTTAGCAATTTAGTCAATATGGCGGTTTGCAGGGCAGTGCTAAACTTCGTAGTTATCTTGAATTACTGGTGAGAGGATTCAGCATGTCAGAAGCACAAAGCCCGGCGCAGGAAGTCGCCGAAATGATGTCCCGCGCTCGCGCGGCCCAGGCGCAGATTGCCGACTATACACAGGAGCAGGTGGATGAGCTCATCACTGCGATGGTATACGCCGTGGCACGAGAGGACCGCTCTGAAGAGATCGCCCGCTTTACGGTTGAGGAAACTCAGCTGGGCAATTACGAAGGTAAGTACCTGAAGATTCATCGCAAGACTCGGGCAACCTTAATGGACATTATTGATGACAAGTCTGTGGGAGTGATTGAAGAATTACCGGAACGCAATATTGTTAAGATCGCCAAGCCAGTTGGTGTGATCGGAGCCCTGTCTCCTTCTACTAACCCCGAAGCTACCCCGGTGATTAAAGCGATCTCCGCTGTAAAGGGCCGCAATGCCATCATTGTAGCGCCTCACCCTCGTGCCAAGCTGACCAACAAGAAAATTTGCGATTACATGCGTGAAGCCCTAGAACTCTGTGGCGCTCCTGCCGACCTGGTACAGAGCATTGATGTTCCCTCGCTGGACAAAACCAATGAGTTGATGGCTCAGTGTGATCGCGTACTGGCGACAGGCGGTGAGGCCATGGTAACGGCGGCGTATTCTTCTGGCACGCCCGCTCTGGGTGTGGGTGTTGGCAACGCAGTTATTACCGTAGACGATACTGCTGACCTGGATGAGGCGGCTGAGAAAATCCGTATTTCCAAGACACTGGACCTGGCGGCCTCCTGCTCCTCCGATAACTCGGTGCTGGTGTTCGAGTCTGTGTACAACGAATTGCTGGAAAAGTTGAAGCATGAAGGCGGCTTTGTGATCGAGGGTGATGACAAAGCAAAATTGCAAAGCGTGATTTGGGAAGATGATCACCTGAACGCAAAAATTGTTGCACAACATGCGCAGACTATCTGCGGACAAGCCGGCATCGATCTGCCGGAAGGCAAGAGCTTTCTTATTGTTCCTGAAACAGGTGCCGGCGCTGACCACCCTTTCTCCGGAGAGAAACTGACCGTCACAATGGCGCTCTACAAGGTGAAGGATATCGATGAAGCCATTGAGATGACCAACAAGATTCAGGCATATCAAGGCCAGGGTCACAGTTGCGGCATATACTCTTACAATGACGATAACGTCCTCAAGCTGGCCGATGCTACCCGTACTTCCCGGGTTATGGTCAACCAGCCACAGGCCGCCTCCAATAGCGGTAATCTTTGGAACGGAATGCGTCAGACCTTCTCACTGGGCTGCGGTTCCTGGGGTGGCAATTCCATCAACCACAATATCACCTGGCGTGACCTGATTAACGAAACCTGGGTGTCCAAGCCCCTCGCTACCACCAAGACTATTCCCTCTGATGAAGAGTTGTTTGGTGCGGTAATGGCGAAGTTCAGCTAGATCATGGACTTTTCCCTGAGTGACGACCAGCGGGCGTTCGTAGAGAGTGCTCGCGCGTTTTCCGAGGGAGCACTCGCTCCCCACGCTGCGAAATGGGATGAAGAATCCATTTTTCCGAAAGAAGTATTAGCCGAGGCCGGTGAGCTCGGTTTTATGGGTATGTATACACCCGAAGAAGCGGGCGGTTTGGGTATGTCCCGGCTGGACGCCAGCCTGATCGTTGAAGAGCTCTCCAAAGGCTGTACCGCAACCGCGGCGTTTCTTACGATTCACAATATGGCCACCAACATGGTGGGGAAGTACTGCTCGCAGGCAGTGATGGATCAATGGTGTCCAGCGTTGGTCTCGGGCAGCAAGTTGGCCTCTTATTGCTTAACCGAGCCCGGCGCAGGCTCTGATGCAGGTTCTCTGCGCACCAGTGCGGTGCAAGATGGCGACGATTACCTGGTGAATGGATCCAAGGTATTCATTTCAGGCGCTGGCGAAACCGATGTATTGGTGGTCATGCTGCGCACCGGGGAAGCAGGTCCCAAGGGGATATCGGCATTACTGATTCCAGCTGATGCCCAGGGCATTAGCTATGGCAAGAAAGAAGACAAAATGGGCTGGAACGCGCAGCCCACTCGTATGGTGACCTTCGATAACGTGCGGGTGCCGGTAGCGAATAGACTGGGACGGGAAGGCCAGGGCTTTGCGATCGCCATGGAAGGTCTTGACGGTGGTCGAATCAATATTGCCACCTGTTCAATTGGCACTGCCCAGCAGGCACTGGAGGAAGCGGTAGCCTATGTGCAGGAACGTAAACAGTTTGATACAGCGATTGCTGATTTTCAGGCCACGCAGTTCAAGTTGGCCGACATGTTGACCGACCTGGTTGCAGCGCGGCAAATGGTGCGTCTGGCTGCCAGCAAGCTCGATAACAAGGATAGCCAGGCGTCTACGTATTGCGCGATGGCCAAACGCTTTGCCACCGATGTGGGCTTTAATGTCTGCAATGACGCACTGCAGTTATACGGCGGTTACGGCTATATCAAGGAATACCCTATGGAACGGCATGTGCGTGATACGCGTGTACACCAGATTCTGGAGGGTACAAACGAAATCATGCGGGTTATTGTTTCGCGTCGACTGTTAATGGAAGGTGCATTAGAGGTAATTAAATGAGCTTAAGTAATTCTGAAAAAATCAAGGTCGATATCGTTGGGCACACTGCAGTTGTGACCATTGATAACCCCGCAGCCAACACCTGGGATACCGAAAGTTTGCCCGCTCTGGAAGACCTGGTCGAGGCGCTTAACAACACGCGGGAAGTCTATGCCCTGGTGATAACCGGTGCCGGGGAGAAGTTTTTTTCGGCGGGCGCGGACCTCAATATTTTTGCTGATGGAGACCCCCAGGCGGCGGGGGAAATGGCTGCGGAATTCGGTAAAGCATTTGAAAAACTGGCTGATTTTCGCGGCGTGTCTATTGCCGCGATCAATGGCTTTGCCATGGGCGGTGGTCTGGAAGTGGCTTTAGCCTGTGACATTCGTATCGCTGAAGAACAGGCGCAAATGGCCTTGCCTGAGGCGAAAGTAGGCTTGTTGCCCTGCGCTGGTGGCACCCAGCGCTTGACTCAGCTGGTCGGTCTTGGTTGGGCCAAGAGAATTATTTTGTGTGGCGAACGCGTTAAAGCTTCAGTGGCGCATGAGATTGGTTTGGTAGAAGAGATCGTGCCCACAGGTACGGCTTTGGAGCGCGCCATGGCGCTGGCAGAGCAAGTGAGTCAGCAAAGCCCCATTTCGGTTGCCGCCTGTAAGCGTCTTATCCACAGTGCCAGTGACATCACTATTTCCAAAGGCCTTGCCGACGAGCGTACCGAGTTCGTGGATTTGTTCAGCACGGAAGACCAGCGTGAAGGGGTCAACGCTTTTCTGGAGAAGCGTAAGCCTCAGTGGAAAAATTGCTGATGAGTGATTCGGTACTGTTTGCAGAGCTGGACGCCGCGGGTAGCAAGGTAGGCCGCGTCACATTAAGCGTTGCTGCAACACTTAATTCGCTGACCCTGGAGATGGTGGACCTACTGCAGGCGAAACTGGATGCCTGGGCGAATGACGACAATATCGTTGCAGTTTTTATAGAAGGCGCCGGCGAAAAGGCCTTTTGCGCCGGCGGAGACGTTCAAGCCTTACACCAATCTGCGATCGATAAGCCGGGGGGTCCCTGCGACTATGCGGAGGCATTTTTCGCCCGCGAATACCGGATGAATTACACCCTGCATACTTATGCCAAGCCTATTGTGTGCTGGGGCCATGGCATTGTCATGGGGGGTGGCCTGGGGGTGATGGCTGGCTGTTCGCACAGGGTCGTTACTGAGCGTACCCGTATCGCAATGCCAGAGGTCACCATCGCCCTGTTCCCTGATGTTGGCGGCAGCTGGTTTCTTAATCACGCGCCCGGTCACACTGGAGAGTTTCTGGCGCTGACCGGCGCATCGATCAATGCGGCCGATGCTATTTACATTGGTATTGCCGATCGATTTATTGCCAGTGAACACAAGGACGCCGTTATCGCTGAATTACTCGTTCAGCCCTGGACTGATGATGTAGAGAAAAATCACGCGCAGGTGCGCCATGTGCTGAGGCCGTTTGCCGAGCAAAGCATTGCCGCCTCTCCAGCGGGGCAGGTCGAGCCGCATGCGGCAACGATTGCCCAACTTCTCGATGGTGAAGATGTGCACGATATTATCGACAGAATTACCTCTCAGGACACCGACGATCCCTGGTTGGCAAAAGCGCGCGACAGTTTGCAGCAGGGCTCCAGGTTAGCCGCGCTGTGGATTCACCGACAGTTGTGGGAAACCCGGCATATGGGGCTGGCGGATATTTTCCGCGCGGAAGTGCAATTGGCGACCAATATCGTGCGTCATCCGGAATTTGCTGAAGGCGTTCGTGCGCTGCTGATTGACAAGGATCGTAATCCGGTTTGGCAGTACAAGTCTTCTCGCGATGTGCCCGGTGATGTTTTGGATGGCTTCTTCACTGCCCCGTGGGACAGCAACCCATTGGCGGACCTTGGCTAATGCACCATCCTTATTGCTAACGCGAGAATCCCGGTGCCCGCAAAGAACAGCAGTACTGCGGCATTGAGTGAAAGTAGCAGCGGGGAGACCCGAAACATTAATTGGAGAAAACAATGTCCCTAGTAGCATTTATTGGCCTCGGCAATATGGGCGGCCCCATGGCCAAGAACCTGATCAAGGCCGGACATGAAGTCACTGTTTTTGATTTAATGCCCGCCGCCTGTGCAGACCTGCAACAGTCCGGCGCGGCGGTTGCGGCTTCAGCAGCTGAGGCAGTAGCAGGCAAAGAGTATGTGATTTCTATGCTGCCCGCGGGCAAGCATGTCGCTGCAACTTACCTCGGAGACGATGGTTTGCTAGCAAGGCTGGATGCGAGTACCACGGTACTGGACTGCAGCACCATTGACGCTGAAACCGCGCGAACCGTGGGAGAGGCGGCATCTGCAGCCGGTATTGGTTTTATGGATTCTCCCGTTTCCGGGGGTGTTGCGGCCGCCGCCGCCGGTACTCTTGCATTCATGTGTGGCGGCAGCGCAGAAGCCTTTGCCAGGGCAAAAATAATCCTCGCTGATATGGGCAAGAATATCTTTCACGCCGGACCAGCGGGAGCAGGCCAAGTGGCTAAAGGCTGCAACAACATGTTGTTAGCCATCCACATGATTGGCAGCTGCGAAGCGTTGGAAATGGGCGCACGCAACGGTCTTGATCCCGCAGTGCTGTCGGAAATCATGCTGGCTTCCTCCGGTAGGAACTGGTCTCTGGAAGTCTACAACCCCTACCCGGGGGTGATGGAAAACGCGCCTGCGAGTAATGACTACAAGCCCGGGTTTATGGTGGACCTGATGGCCAAGGATCTTGGTCTCGCGCTCGGCATTGCCGAGCAGTCTGGCGTTGACAACCGTATGGGCAAGCTGGCGCAGTCGCTCTATGAGCAGCATCAGCAGGATGGCAACGGACAGCGCGATTTCTCCAGTATCCTGGAGCAACTGCAGGACTGAGAGCATGGACTCACCGCAGAGAGTGCTGTCGGCGCTCTCCCAACACGCCCGGCATCATTGGACTGACCAAGCGGACTGCGCGATGGCTTGGCAGCAGTGGCCTGCCAGTTCGGCAGATGCTACTCCCTTATTGCTGGTGCACGGTGGTTTCGGCTCCTGGAATCATTGGGTTTCCAATATTGAAGCGCTAAGCGAGCACTACGCGGTGTGGACACTGGACCTCCCGGGCTTGGGTTCTTCCGGTGACTTGCCTGAGCCCTGGAGTACCTCAAAAATCAGTGAATTGGTGCTGGCCGGTTGGCGTGAGCTGCATGGCGATAAACAGGTATTTGAGCTCGTGGGCTTCAGCTTTGGCGGCCTGATAGCGGGTCTTGTGGCTGCCTCGGCCGGTTCGCAATGCGCTCGCTGCGTGTTGATAGGAGCTTCGGGTTTTGGCGCGCTGCACGTGCAAGCCCAGCTATTGCCGCTTCCGGGCCCCGAACTTGATCAAGCAGCAGCAGAGGGTATACACCGGGAGAATCTGGCGAGACTGATGCTGCATGACCCCAGCTGTATTGATGACCTTGCGGTGCATATCCACAGCAATAACCTGAAACAGCATAGGCTGCGCAGTCGGCGTATGGCTGGCAGTAACGATCTGGCAGAGGTCCTTCCCCAGATCGAGGCTCACGTGGCGGGTATTTGGGGCCAATATGATGCGACCGCAGGCGGCAGAGTGAATATTGAAGCCCGTCGCCAGTTGTTTCTGCAAGCTCAAGCCGATGCTGAATTTCACGAGCTACCCGGGGTAGGGCACTGGGCAATGTATGAGGCCCCCGCAACGGTAAACCGTTTAATTCTTGGCTAGCGCTGAGAACCGGGCGCTGAATTGCTGGCGCCAACTAGTCCAGCATGCGCTTCACTGATTTCGATGCGCTGATGATGCCTTCATCGAAATATTCCTCATGATTGATCTCAATTTTTTGCAGGTCGTAGAGGTAGTTGACCATGATGCTGCCGGACTGCTCCCTGCCGTTGGTGGTGGTGTCTGCTCCCCAGTGCAGCTTATGCAGTCGCGCGCCGTTGCCCAGGTGGAAGCGCGCTACTGGGTCCTTGGCTAAGTCACCGGACTTTACGTTAAGCAGGTAGTGGGCGCAGAGCCTTACCAGGGCGGCTTGCACGACACCTTCAACGACTCTACCAACTGGTTCCCTCAGCTTGTCAACAAGCGCCTCATCAGCCAATCCCTCAAGATCTGCGGATTTCAGCCAGCGACGAAAGCCGGGTACTGGTGACAGGGTGACGAAAGTTTTCAGGCCTTCCATTTCCTTGTTCAAAACTTCGACAACATTCTTGATCAGGAAGTTACCGAAAGAAATACCGGCCAATCCCGGATGGCAGTTACTGATTGAGTAGAACACCACCGTATTGACCTTGTCAGCGGCGATAGTTTCGCGGTTGCGATCGATTAGCGGAGCGATCGCATCCGGAATTTCGTCGACTAGTGCCACTTCTACGAACACCAGCGGGTCGTTACCCATCGCCGGATGGAAAAAGGCAAAGCAACGGCGGTCTTCACGCAATCTTCCGCGCAAATCCTCCCAGCCATTAATTTCATGCACAGCTTCATAAGCAATCAATTTTTCCAGCACGACGGCGGGAGACGACCAGTCAATGCTGCGCAACTCAAGAAAGCCCTTGTTAAACCACGATATGAACAAGTGCTTGAGGTCTGAGTCTACCGCTTTAAGTTCCGGATTGGCTCGCAGCACCCGCAGCAGGTCGCCACGCAGTGCGACCAGTGTTCGGGTTCCATCCGGTGCCATATTGATGCGGCGAAACAGTTTTTGCCTTGGAGCTTCAACAGCCCGGGTGATGTCCTGCAAGCGGTCGTAGTCCGGGTTTTCGCGGTAACGTTCGGTGGCGCTCAGTAACGCCTGTTGATCAATATCGAAGTCAGTGGCCAGCCGGATGAAGAATGCTAGCTGCTCTGTCGCAGACAGTGCCCGATAGCCGTCGGTTACTTCCTGAGCGAGCGCGAGGCCGGAGGCTTCGCCCCGGTGCTCCAGCAGTCCAGAGCAAAGCGACACCAATGACTCAGTAGCTCCCTGGGCGGATTCGGCGAATGGGCGCCGCTTGGCCAGGATTTCTTTGCCGGCGGAAATCACCGAGGTGAGCGCGCGGCCCAGCACAGTGATGCTCTCTTCGCGAGCTTGAACAGGTGCTTCCTGATCGGTGGTTTTTGACAACATGCGTGCTTCTCGTTTGAACTGGCCTCTGCCGCCAGCTGAGTGTAGAAGAAAGGATGCCACAACATGGCGACTGAGAATACTACACTCGAAGGTAGGTTGATCCGGGGTCGGGAGGCGGGGAGACGTCTGTATCGACGTCTTGTGCGATTCTGCACCTGTCGCTAATTCACACAGGTGATTCCGGCTGGCTGAATTTAATGGCTTTTGGGGCTTGCAATTCACTTTCAAAGCACTGAGTATATATACAGTAGTTTGGCAGTGCAGCGAATGCACGGCGATCATAGTGGTAAACAATCAGGTGGTTATAACAAGTGGTCAAAAAGAGTAAAGGGAGCAAAACTATGGATGCGAACAAAGAAAAGGCGTTGGACGCAGCACTCACCCAGATCGAGCGACAGTTCGGCAAAGGTACGGTGATGCGTATGGGGGATGTTAAGCACGAGGCCATCCCCTCCATCTCAACCGGTTCACTGGGTCTGGATATTGCCCTGGGCATAGGCGGTCTGCCTAAAGGCCGAATTTGCGAAATATACGGACCGGAGTCCTCCGGTAAGACAACACTTACCCTGCAGGTGATTGCCGAGGCTCAAAAGGCAGGCGGAACAGCAGCCTTTATCGATGCGGAGCATGCGCTCGATCCACAATATGCCGAGAAACTTGGTGTGAAGATGGACGAGCTGATCATGTCCCAGCCAGACACTGGTGAGCAGGCGCTGGAAGTGGCCGAGATGCTGGTACGCTCAGGCGCGGTAGACGTGTTGGTTATAGACTCTGTCGCGGCGCTAACGCCCAAGGCCGAAATTGAAGGTGACATGGGAGACTCCCATGTGGGTTTACAGGCTCGTCTGTTGAGTCAGGCTATGCGCAAACTTACAGCCGCCATTAAGCAAACTAATTGCCTGGTGATCTTCATTAACCAGATTCGTATGAAGATTGGTGTGATGTTTGGTTCCCCTGAAACCACCACTGGTGGTAACGCTCTCAAGTTCTATTCGTCGGTGCGTCTGGATATCCGTCGCATCGGTGCTGTGAAAGATGGCGACGAGGTAGTGGGCAATGAAACCCGAGTGAAAGTGGTGAAGAATAAGGTATCGCCACCTTTCAAGCAGGCCGAATTCCAAATCATGTACGGCAAAGGCATTTACCACATGGGTGAAGTCATTGACTGGGGCGTTAAACTTAATCTGGTCGACAAATCCGGTGCCTGGTACGCCTACAAAGGAGACAAGATTGGGCAGGGTAAGGCCAATGCGTCCAAGTTCCTGGAGGCTAATCCTGCAGTAGCTAATGAAATCGAGGCCGCTATCCGTGAGCAAACCCTAAGTGCGCCCAAGCCAGCGGAAGAAGAGGTTCAAAGCGAAGAACCGGCCGCTGAGCAGGAGTAATCCTGCTCGCTTTTCAGCTGCATAGCTTTTCCATGAGGTGCCGGGGGTCCACTTATCCCACTCTCGCCCCCGGCGCCTCTTTCTTAGCACATGTCTGATATTTCGATTCAGGGCGATATCTCCCCGCAGGAACTAGAACAGCTGACTGCAGTCAATCCGACTGATATTCGCTTTTCGGCAATGAACCTGTTGGCGCGAAGAGAGCACTCCTCTAAAGAGCTACGGCAGAAACTTCTCAAACGCTTCGACGAACCTGCCCTTGTCGATGAGCAATTGTTACGCCTGACAGAGGAAAACCTGCAAAGCGATGAGCGATTTGCTGAAAGTTATTTGCGCCAACGCATATCCCGTGGCCGCGGCCCGATTAGTATTCGACAGGAAATGCGCCGGAAGGGGATCAGCGATACTGGGATACAGCTAGCAATCAATGCAGAGCAGCCGGACTGGTATGCGCTAGCCAAGCTGGCTTTTCACCGAAAGTTTGGGAACTTGCCTGCTGAAGATATCAAAGAAAAGGCAAAGCGCAGCCGCTTTATGCAATATCGGGGTTTTGAACACGATCATTTTCAGCACTTGCTCAATTGATCGAATCGTTCTTTGCATTGTTTCAAACTGTGCCAGTCAGTATTGAGTGGCTTAAGGTTCCGGCTGGCTCGTCCTTGCAGCGTAGGCCTCTGTATATTTACGAAATTTTTTGAACATACTGCGATTGGCTAGACGCATCAAAGGGCGAGTCAGAAACATCATGTGTCGTGATGCTCCGCGCGTCTCCATGGCCATGTGCCATTCGACGCGACAACTGCCATCGCCAAGGTCAGTGACACGATAGTCTTCAAGAAATTTGTCCGTAGAGTCTTTACTGCAGCCTACAAAGGTAAATGCCATACGTTTGCCCGGTTCCCAGGCGATGAATTCTTCGTAGCCATCCATGCCACCCATCATTGAAACCGTGCGAGTCGTGCCAACGCCAAATGGCCTCGGTGAGGTCCATTCGACCTTCTGGATTGGCATTGCCCAGACTGTCCAGGCATGCGCATCTTCGAAAACTTCAAAAATTTGCTCTGGAGAGGCTTTGACAATCTCTTCGGCCTTGAAGACGTTTTTAGTCTGTTCAAGGAAGTCGAGTCCAACGGGAGTGCATTCGAAATAGTCGCTCATAGTGAACCCTGAGTTATTGATTTATAAGTTTACTTACCGGTCGCCTGGTTTTGGCCTACAGCTGTTTGTTCAATGGGGTGAATTTCCAAAGTCCCAAACATCCAGTCGTAGAGCAGGGTGATTGTCGCAAAGTTTCCTTTGTGCATATCCAGGTGGTGGGCGTCGTGTCTGATCGCTATCCAGTTGAGTGTTTTCCAAGGATAGCTTTGCAGGTCAATTCGACAATGGTTAATTTGATTGAGCTGCGTGTAAATAACGGTGGCAATAATGATGGTCGAAACATGAAGCGCTTGACCCGAAACAATCGCGATGCCGCTGGTCACAGCGTAAAAAAGAGCCACGCCCATAATCAGTTCAACAGGATGGAGCAGGTGAGAGTCGATGGAGCTGATTCTACTTCTGGCCTGGTGATGAACGGCATGAACCTGGCGTAAATAGCCCTGGCCATGGAAAAGAAAGCGATGCATGAGATAGTAGAAAAAATCGTAGATCATCATGATCATCACTACATCCAGCGCAATTTTAGCAACGGACTGTGCCTGCAGCGTGACGAGAAATGGCATGAAAAGTATGTAGAATATTAAATTAACACCTAAGCCGAGCTTCTGACTGATTTTGACTCTGTCATGGTATTTTTTTGCTCGGTTACGCCATTTTTCCTTGTTTTGCGCGTTATTCAGGTCGCGCGTTTTAGCGATCGCAGGAATCTTGAAGACTAACAGTTGACCCAGGGCAATGGCGACTATGGTGCCAATGACGGTGACCAGTCCAGCCAGCCAGTTATAGCTCATTTCCATGTCTATTCGCCCGCCGCAGCTACGTTATCTTTGTGCGCTTCTGCTATGCCTTCCTCCATGGGGCCTAGCATTGCAGCTGCTCTGGGGTAGCCACAGTACTGGGCGATGAAGAGATGCAGTTCACGCACATCTTCAGCCGTCAATTCTCCGTTCTTGATGCCGGCCTTAGTCTGTATTTTGAATGTCATGCCTTCTCCCTGTGCTGCAATCATGCCCAGCAGCAGAATGCGTTTGTCACGCATGGACAGTGTGTCTCTTGTCCAGACTTCGGCAAACAGCGTTTCCAGCATAATGTCGGTGAACGCGTAACCCTCGGGAGGTACTACCACGTCGCCAGCATAGACCTGCTTGATTTTTTCTTCGCCCTGCTGGCGTCGTGAAGATGTGCTCATTCCTGTTTCCTTTCTTAGTGCCCGGAGTTACCTGCCAGCAACAATCGACCTAGATTTATTGCGCCTTGCTCACCCAGTTGCATGCTTAGTTGCTGAGCCATTGCCTGAATGTCGTTGCCGGAGGCATTGCCAAAGATGTCTTCTTCCAGATGCTGTAAGCGATAAATTTTGGCAACAGTGTGTTTTAAGTGCTCAAGTTCGCCATCGCCAATCGCCTCAGCAAATTCGGCCACCAGCTGGTTTACGGAGTCGACGGAATCGGCAATAAGTGCTCTACCTGCTTTGGTAAATTGTAAGACGATTTGCCGAGCATCAGCCGCGTCTGCCACGCGTTCGATATAGCCAAGCGCTTCTAATTCAGTAGCAATGGCGCTGACTGCCTGCTTACTGATATCTCGACTGCGGGCCATTTGCTGAATACGACCGCCCCGCGGGCCTATAGCGGTAAGTACTGTGCCAAAACTTCGCTTCAGTTGGGGATGGCCCTTCTGCATCGTCAGCTGTTGCAAGCGACGGGTGATGTAATCGGACATTCGCGGCAGAGTGGCAGCCAGTGTCAATGCTTGCTCGCCTTGATAAGGGAAGAGAAGTCCAAGCCTGCGACTGAGCTTTGTCATTGATAGATTCAGCTGTGCGATGTTGCCTTCACCTACGAGCTCTGCAAATTGATTTTCCAGTGCCAGTGCCTCGGCAGCACCCTGCTTCACCAGCATCATCGCGCGGGGCGTAGTGACTAGTAGTTTTGCTCGTCCGTCGGATGGATCGGAGGCGCGCCGCAGGTATCCAGCTTTCTCAATTTGATTGGCTGTCTGGTTTGCCGCTTGTCGAGAAATACCCAACATTTCAGCGATTTCAGAAAGTCGGACGCCAGACCGCGCTGCCATGGATATGTAGGGCTCGAAGTTGATTCTGAGTTGGCTGTGACCATGGCTCACGGTTAAAGCACCCATGATTTCAGACTGCATGTAAAGGCTGATGCTGAGAATGTGGCGAGCAACATTGTCCTGATAACGCCGTTCGATATCGCGTGAGACTTCTATGTTGGTGGAGCTTCGCATGCACAGAATGTAAATGCGAATTGACTATATGTCAATCTAGCTTGACATAAATTTGTCCGCCACATAAGCTCGTAAGTTAATCAGGTTTCCAAGGAAATAGACCGTTGACTGCGCAGAATGTAGGTTTTATAGGGCTTGGTGATATTGGCAAACCGATGGCGACGCGCTTGATCTCAGAGGCGTTTAAGCTTCATGTTTACGATTTGCTTCAGCCTGTGGTTGATGAACTCGTCGAGCAGGGTGCTGAGGCCTGTCAATCAGTGGCCGAGGTCGCTGCGCAATGCATGCATATCGGTATTTGCGTTAGAGATGACAGGCAAGTCGAAGCATTGTTGTACGGAGCAGAGGGCATTCTCGCTAATGCAGCGAACGGTACTGTCATTGCAGTGCACAGTACTGTGACTCAGTCCAAATTGCTGCAATGGGCGGAGGACGCGCATCACTCGGGACTTTATTTGCTGGATGCGCCAATTACAGGCGGCGCGCGTCGAGCCGCTGACGGCACACTTTGTTATATGGTTGGCGGAGATGAGGCTGTAATTGATCGCTGTCGCTCCATCTTTGCAACCTCAGCAGAAAAAGTCGTTCACGCCGGCGACCTGGGCGCAGGAATTGCGCTAAAACTGTGTAACAATTTTATTCAGTACGCCGAGTTTGTCGCTATGGCGGAGGCTACCCGGTTGGCAGAGGCCAGCGGGCTCTCAGTGGACGTGCTGCGAGAGGTAGGGTTGTCTAACGGCGTTATTAACGAACAAATGCATCTGTTCGTATCCGGTAGAAATAATCTGGCACTGAGTTGCAGTGAAGAGCAGATGGCGGACATTTTCGGTCCCTTGGGAGCGTTGGGTCAGAAGGACTTACAGTGTGTCCTGGATAGTGCAGGCGACCATGGCATCGCTTTGCCTACAGCAGAATTCCTGCGCGAACGTATCGTGGATGTGTTTCTTGCCCGAGACGAATCACGTCCTGCCGTTAAATAACCTATTGCTGAAAGGAACGATCCAATGAACCCCGAAGTCCGGCTTTTAATCGATGGTCAATTGGTGCCTGCGGCAAGCGGCCAGACCTACGTCAATGTGAATCCCGCTACCGAGGCGATTATGGGCGAGGTGGCAGATGCCGGGTTGGAGGATATGGACCAGGCAATTGACGCCGCTAGGCGCGCATTTGACGACACTGACTGGTCTACCAATCATAATTTCCGTCTCAAGTGCCTTGAACAGTTAAAGCATGGGCTGCTGACCGAAATGGAGGATTTCAAGGAGCAAATTGCTGCTGAGACCGGCGCGCCAATGGGCATATGCGGTGCGTCAGGCCCTCATTGTGAAATCCCTATCGGGTTTATCGACTACAGCTTGAATAACCTGCCTAACTACCCTTGGAGTCGTGACATAGGCGAGCACGACATCATGGGTGGCATTAGCCGTCGTTTAGTGGAGAAGGAAGCCATTGGTGTTGTGGCAGCAATTACCCCGTGGAACGTGCCTTTACAGATTAACCTGGCCAAGTGCGTTCCGGCTCTGGCGGCGGGCTGTACCGTAGTGCTAAAAGCGGCCCCGGATACCCCCTGGTCGGCGACCACCCTGGGGAGGATTGTAAAGGAGTATACGGATATACCTGCTGGCGTATTCAACGTGATTACTTCTGCAGACCCAAAGACTGTCGGTGAGCAGTTGGTGACGGACCCACGGGTAGATATGGTCTCGTTTACTGGCTCTACAGCAGTGGGCAAACATATTATGGCGCTTGCTTCTGGCACGGTTAAAAAGGTGTTTCTGGAGTTGGGTGGAAAATCTGCAAATATTATTCTGGACGATGCCGACCTGGGCGCGAGCTTGTTGAGTGCCTTGGCCGTGTGTTTTCACGCGGGCCAGGGGTGTGCCTTGAATACGCGCTTACTGGTGCCCCGCGAAAAACAGGCAGAAGTTGAGGAATTGTTAAAAACCTATTTTGGCTTTATTGCTTATGGTGATCCCAGCTCCAATAGTGAAATCATGGGACCCCTGGTCAACGCCAGGCAGCGTGAACGGGTGTTGGCTTACATCGACAAAGGCAGGGAAGAAGGGGCGAGACTGCTTCTTGGAGGAGGTGCGCCGGCAAACCTCACCAAGGGCTATTACGTAGAACCCACCGTTTTTGTCGACGTGACGAATGAAATGACCATTGCCAGGGAAGAGATTTTCGGGCCAGTGCTCTGCGTGATCGCGCATGATGGAGATGACGATGCGGTGCGCATTGCCAATGATTCAGATTTTGGCCTTTCGGGCAGCGTCTGGTCTGGCAGTGAGCAGCGTGCGCTAGCCGTCGCCCGGCGGATTCGTACTGGCACCATTAATGTTAACGGCGGTAATTTCTACGCGGCCGATGCCCCCTTTGGAGGCTACAAACAAAGTGGTATTGGGCGCGAGATGGGACTTGAAGGTTTCGAGGAATACCTGGAAACCAAGACGATAGCGATTTCTGTATGAGCGGTCAGCTGAATGACAAGGTCTATATCGTTACCGGGGGATCTCAGGGCTTTGGCCTTGCGATTGCAAAATGCCTGGTAGATAAGGGCGCTAAAGTCGGCTTGCTCAGTCGTAGTAAAGCAGGACTGGACAAAGCCATCTCTGAAATTGGAAGTGATCACGCCTGTGCAATCTCGGCTGATGTCACTCGTAAAAGTGAACTGGTGGCAGGCTTTGAGAAGGTGAAGTCTCACTTTGGTCGCCTCGACGGCCTGGTCAATAATGCTGGTATGGCACGTCCTAATAGAATTGAAAATCTTGTTGAGGATGAGGTTTTAATGCAGGTCAATACCAACTATCTGGGTACGGTTTTTTCCAGCCAGGCAGCGATTCCACTGTTGCGGGGCGGCGAGAATCCTCGCATTGTAAATATCTCATCGGCATCGGCTTATCACTACGACGAAATGAGCCACTTATCAATATATGCATCTACCAAGGCTGCTGTGGAGCGATTTACGCGCGATCTGGCCAGTGAGCTACAAGTTGATGAAATCGGAGTTACCTGCATACGCCCCGGCGGTGCTGGTACCAGCTTTGCTGATGCCTGGGACTCAGACGCCTTAATGGCTGGCATTGAAGCTTGGCGCGATAGCGGCACCTACATGAACGTGGGCATGGAGACAGAACAGGTTGGTGAGGCGGTGGCTTTTGCGCTGTCGCAACCCGCTGGTGTTGCCATTGACTTGCTGGAGTTACGTCCCAAGCGGCTGATGAAAAAAGTGTAAAAGAATTTTATCGAAGCCACAGTGCGGCTTGAAGCGAGCGCAGACTCAACGAATTTTCAGTAAAGGAAAGCAAGTGTGAACGATATTCTGGGTTACAAAGGGAAGACCGTGGTCATTACGGGAGCCGCCTCCGGCATGGGGCAGGCCGCCGCGACGTTGTTGGTCGATCTTGGAGCAGAGGTATACGCACTCGATGTGGCGCCAGTGAGCGCACCTGTGGCGAACGCCATCCATGTTGATATGAAAGATGCTCGCTCCATCGATAATGCGGTCGCTAAGCTTCCTCAAAACATCGATGCCTTGTTTAACTGTGCAGGCGTGCCCAGTCCTCCGTTTTCTGCGCAAGACACCCTGCTTATCAATTTTGTCGGTTTACGGTATCTGACTGAACTGTTGGTTCCGCGTATTTCAACAGGGGGCAGTATCGCATCCATAGCGTCTACCGCAGGCATGGCGTGGCGCGCCGGACTTGCTTCAGTGCAAGATTTTTTGTCGACCGAAAACTCTTTTGACGCTTCAGCACAGTGGATGTCCGAACACCCTGATGCCTGTGCTGATGGCTATGGTTTCTCCAAGCAATGCATCATTGTTTACACCATGCAAATGGCCAGAGAACTTGCAGCGAGCAATATACGCATCAATTGTATTTCCCCTTCACCTACCGCCAGTGGATTCATGGATAAGTTAAAAGGTGAAGGCCAAATGCCTGATGAATTGGTTGACCTGTTTCTCCCTTCTAATGGTCGTTATGCCACAGGTGAAGAAATGGGTGAAGCGCTGGTGTTGCTCAATAGCAAGCTGGCAAGCTTTATCAGTGGGATTAACATGCCAGTAGATTTTGGCTACTGCGCAGAAACGTTTATGTCACAGCGAGATGATTTGTTAGGCATCTCTCACTAGGCTACCCTCGTAGTCGACGAATGCGCACAAAAAAACCATCGTCTTGCTAATGAAAGTGTGCGTTTTTGAGCTGTTTTATTCGGAGTCTTAACATGGCGGGAACGATAGGGCCTCTGCTGGCCAGCGACGAGCAATTCAATCATCAGGTGGTAGAGACCTTCGCTTCGGTAGGCCAGAGCGACCCGGCCTGGACAGAGAAAGTCTGCGGCATGGCTGCGGCGATCGATGGCTCGCTACAGATTGGTTTCGGCTTTGGCAAGTATACCAATCGAAACGTAATCGATGCCTATGCGGGAGTTTCCAGAGGCGCCGAGCAATGGGTAGTAAGGGCCAGTCGCTCGCTCGATAGTGATCCTGATTCGGTTAACGTCGGCCCCATTCACTATGAAGTCATTGAGCCACTGCAGCAGATTAAAGTAACGCTGGAGGCTAACGAAGTTCAGCCCATTGCCTTTGAGTTGTTTTTTCATGCCACTGCAGCTTGCGTCGTTGAAGATCGAGAAGATCGGCGGGATATGCACGGCTTTCGTAAGGCGACTGACCAAATTCGCTATCACCAGAGTGGGCTGGCAAGCGGTTGGCTGGAAGTAGATGGCGAGCGCGTTGAAATTGCCAGGGAATCCTGGGTGGCAACTCGCGACAAGTCCTGGGGTATTCGCCCAATGGTGGGATTGCCTGCTGCGGACCTGGAGCCAGACTACCATCAGCACATACCCCAGGCATTGGCTATTTGGAATCCTATTGTATTTCTTGATGACGTCGGCGCCAGCTATGCATTTCATCATTATTATTTGCAGTTTAGTGGCCCTGGTTTTTCTCACCAACGTATTCAGGGCGGTTTTGAAGGTGACAGCGGGCAACGAGAGAAAGTGATCGGAATGACACCACAACTGCGTTTTGACTCGCCAAGTAAACGATTGCAGGAAGGTGAGTTCCTACTGCACATGGAAGATGGTAGTGACCGCTTGCTGAAGTTCAAGAAATTGTCAGAGACCGGTTTTTATTTGGGCTCAGGCCATTACCATGGCGGCGATGGACATCATCATGGCAGTTGGCGCGGGCCGCTTCACGTCGATGGCGATTATGTAGAAAATGCAGCTTTGCCAGCGGTTATAGAGCGTTATCACCAGTTCCGTGACTGCATGATTCAGGTAGAAGATAGCCTGACCGGGGCGACTGGCTATGGCAATTGCCAGACGTACGTTCATGGTGCGTGGCCTGAGTTTGGTTTGTCCGGCGAAGAACCTATGTATTAATAAGCGCCGTGAGCAGCGCTTAAATGGAGAGATAACAATGTCAGCAATAGTCACCCGTCCCGGGGATGTAACGCCACAATGGATGAGTGAAGCCCTGGCGAGTTCCGGGCATCTCGAAAATGGTGCTGTCGTGAGCCGCCTGAGCTATCAAATCATCGGGACCGGTAAGATGGGTGACAATGCCCGCTATCGATTGGAGTATACGGGAGGGCAAGGCAATGCGCCGGCATCGGTGATTATCAAGTTTCCCGCTGAGGACGAGACTGCGCGAGCTATGGCCGGGGCACAGGGTGCCTACTACAATGAGGTGATGTTTTATCGGCACCTAGCCGATAGGACCTCTATGCGTACGCCGACCATTTATGCCAATGAGGTCAGTGATGATCGATTGGCTTTTGTAACAGTCATGGAAGATATGGCGCCCGCAGAGCCTGGCAGTCAACTGATTGGTGAGAGCCTGGAGCACGTAAGAGTGGCAATGGGCGAAGCGGCGAAATTGGCCGCTGCCTTCTACGGAGATGAATCTGTTGGGGCGCATGATTTTGTGATGAGCCAGGTCAGGGATGATGGAGGAGCCTTTGGTCAGGCGCTGTTACAGCAATACTGGCCTGGTTTTTTGCAGCGGTTTGGCCATGGAATTAATGGAGAGTGCGAGGCGTTCGGTGCCTTCTATGTGGATCATCACACTCGCTTTGCCACGCGTTTTGACGGTCCGCGAACGTTGGCTCATGGCGACTTCCGTAGTGAGAACATCCTCTTCGATGGAGACAGGGCTTGCACTGTCGACTGGCAAACGACAAGCGAGGGCAGCGCACTGACTGACTTGGCCTACTTCATGGGCGGCAGCGTTGAGCTAGAGGATCGTCGAATGTGGGAGCGTCAACTCGTTGACGATTACAGCGGCCTGCTGGCGGGGCAGGGAATTGAGCTGGATTCCGAAGCCTGTTGGCAGCAGTATCGCGAGCAGGCGATGCATGGCCTTATGATTACTATCCTGGGTGCAAGTTTTACCGCTGCTGCCGAGCGTAGCGATGCTATGTTCCTAACTATGATTCAACGTCACCTGCAGCACTGTGTTGACCTGGGTGCCAAAGAGTTTCTTGAGTGACCAATAAGCAGGCCGAAGAGTAGGCGATGCCCTGGGTCCGAGTTCTGTTGGTTGGCTATTTGAATTGCCGCTGGGGTCGGCTCAACTGATTCGTTGGCAGCGGCCCCAGATAGATGCCGTTGGTAAAGCGTTAGACGTGATCTTGTCGCACATGGGCATCGAACCCGCCATCCGCGAAAAGTAGGCTGCCATAGACATTGCTGGCGGCAGGGCTCAGCAGGAACAGTATGCAGTTTGATATCTCTTCAGCGTCGGCGGCGCGGTTTGCCGGTGTTTGATCCAGCAACGCCTGCATTATTGGTGCATATTCTTCACTTTCAAACAGGGGAGTGGTCATTGGTGTCAAAGTGGGACCGGGTGCTATCGCGTTCATTCGTATTCCCTCACGCCCATATTCCATAACGTGGCGACGCATCCAATAGTTGAGGGCGCGCTTGGTTTGCATATAGTGAGTTCCGGGTGAAATGCCAGCTGCGATTTCCAGCGCTTTTTCCTCATCACCTGCGATAAGGCTTTCAATAAATGCCTCGTCGCCAGGTACCATGGGTGCGGAATTTGAGCACAGCAGTACAACAGAACCTGATTTTTTTGCCAAGGCAGGGCGCAGCCCTTCTACTAACGCCACTGTGCCGAAGTAGTTCAGGCGAGTGATCAGTAAATCAGGTGCAGTGCCACCGCCCAATCCGGCTAACGGAACAAAACCGTCGAGTCCGTCCGGCGCGCGCTCCAAAACTTCGCTGATGACCTTGCTGCGGCCTTCCACAGTGGTCAGGTCAGCTGTGATATCGGCGTCTTTCAGATCAACCGTAATGAGCGAGTGACCTTGCTCTGCAAGTGCTAGGCTCAATGTGGCGCCAATGCCTGACGCGCTGCCTGTGAGTGCATAAGTTCCCATCTTTTTCTCCTTAAGATTCCTGGCGATTTTCGTTTTTACTTTAGCTTTTGCTGCCTAAAAGTGCCGTATAACGTCTTCGGCAAACTGGGCCATCATGCGTTTTTTATCATCCAGTGATGAGCGCGTTCCCAGTGCATAGGCAAATGGCATATTAAGGCCAGATGTCATGCCACTGTCGTAGAGCGAATCGAACAGGGCTTTATCAGGTTTCGCATAAACGCCTACGAGCGAGTCAAAGGGTAGGTGATCACGTCCATACTCTTTTCTTAGCTCCTGCAGTTCGCTCATGACCCTTGGGACATCTTCTGCTGCGTTGCCAGCACCAATCCAACCATCTCCTATCCTGGCGGCGCGCCTGAGTGCAACTTTAGCGGTTCCGCCGAAATACAGAGGTACTTGGTATTTGGAGTGCGGGCTGACTTGAATTGGAGGAAAGTCAAAGTGCTGTCCGTGATACTCGAACCATTCTCCAGTCCACAAGCCCTGCATGATGTCCAGCATCTCATCCATGCGTTTGCCGCGGCCTTTAAAGCTCACGCCGTAGGCATCAAATTCTTCTTTCATCCAGCCGGTACCCGCGCCCAGTGCGAAGCGGCCTTCACTTAATATGGCCAAAGTAGCGGCTTGCTTTGCCACCTCAATAGGGTTGCGAATGGGGAGCACATATACTCCGCAAACCAGTTTGATTCGCGTTGTTACCGCAGCCATTGCTGCAAACGAGCTCCACATGTCCGGGTACTCGTGGTCGGCAGTTTGCGGTGGCAACCCAGTGTCTGAGTAGGGGTAGTCTGGAGCCATTGCTTGCGGAAACAGGGCATGATCGGCACCCATCAAGCCCTCAAACCCACATTGCTCTGCAAACCTGGCAATGTCACAAAGTTGTTCTGTTTCCGCCCAGGATACGGGTTGCCAGAATTTCATATTAATTCCTGTCTGGCTGTCAGTCGGTTAGTTAACACTGGCAGTCGATTAATACTTTTATCGCCTCGTCAGGTTCACTTGCCTGCGCGATAGCTTCGCTAAATTGGCTCAGCGGAAAGCGATGAGAGATGATGGGTTGCAGATCGATTTTTCCGCTGGTCAACATTTCGATGACTGCCGGAAATTCGTCGGAGTAGGCCATGGAGCCGACAATGTTGAGTTCACGTAATAACACGTTGGCGAGGTCCAATGGCACTGATTGCTTGTGCAGCCCCAGAACAACGACTCTGGCCCCCGTCTTTGCGGTGTTCATAATCTGTTCAAATACGGGTTTTGCGCCGGTTGCCTCGATGTAGATATCGCTAGACGGAACGGGCATACCCATCAGTTCTGATTGACCGTGTTGTTGTATCAGAAACTCACCGAGATCATTACTGCCAGCCTTGAAAGGTACCGCGCCTATTGATTCTGCGGCGGCCAATCGGTGACTCGATTGATCGACAATGACAAGCCGCTCGACTCCAAGATAGTTAAGGCATAATGCGACGCATAGCCCGATTGGGCCTGCACCAAAAATAACGACCTTATCGCCAGCTTTGGCGTTTCCCTGACGGCAGCCGTGCAAGGCCACCGATAAGGGTTCTACCATCGCGGCCTGATCGACAGAGAGGCCGTCCGGTATTTTAATCACCGCCCTTTCGTCTGCAGCGACGTTGCGGACGAGCAGATAGGGCGTGAAGGCGCCCTCGGTCCCGCCATTGCCAATACTGTTGCCTCCCGCCATTGGATTGACAACCACCCTGTCGCCAATTTGCAAATGGCTTACGCGCTCGCCGACCTCAGCGACAGAGCCCACTAGTTCATGGCCTAGCGGCATAGGATGGGTCATGCCCAGGCCACCCATGCCAATGTAACCCAGGTCGGAACCGCAGATACCGCAGAGTGAGACTTCAATCAGGACATCCCCTGGGGCTGTCGTGGGTTTATCAATGTTATCCAGGCGGACATCGTCGACACCGTGAACGCGAACGAGCGGTATGGTCATTGAGTTTGCCTTTGCCAGTATGCCAATAGTCAAGAAGCGAGCTGGTGAATCTGGTTTTTTAACCAGGAGGACAGCCAGAAGTTGTCGGTAGCCTGTAACATTGCCTTGTGTACCTGAATGCCTAGCTTGCGACTTGGACTATTGTCTGCACCGGAGTCCCTGATAATGTCCAGCAGGTAAATAGCTTCCTCGTGTTTTCCCGCGTCAAATTTTTCCTGCGCTCGCTGCAGTATTGCCGCTGCGCCTCCAGCGAGTTCCACAATATCACTTGAGATGCTGGAAGAGGGCACTGAATAGAGCTCGGTGGTGGAGCGGTGGTGAAACCATCCCGCATAGCTTTCCCAGATAGCGCGAACACTCCAACTCACCTTGCCATAGCCCTGGCCTACTTCCATGTCAGATGGCAGGGTAATCTCTTGCATCAGTGTGTGCACGTCCTTGCCTTCGTTCATGCCTTTCACAGTTTCGTCATGAACATGGTGGATAGCCTGATGTAACGCATTCAACTCACCAAGAATTAACTGTTTGCCGACTATGGGTGCGTGGTGGCCATAGCAAATCATCTCCGGCTCTAATGCGCGAACAGTCTCTACCGCATTTGCCACGACCAGCGCTTCTCGATAGCGATCGCCGCGAATAGTCACCAGGTTGGGAAAATGGCCAAAGGTGCAACCGAACAGATTGCCGGTAAAACATATTTTGTGCTGAGGTAGCCAGACGATCAGGGAGTCATTGGTCTCAGCGCCCGGAACTGCAATAACTTCAAATTCAACACCTCCCAGTTCGAACTCCATTCGATCCTCTACTAATAGATCGGCTGTTGGACTGTCTTGAGCAGGAAATTCAGTATGGTCATGCTGTTGATAGTAAGCAAAAGCATCTGCGAATTTTTCGGTAAATGCAAAGGCTGATCGATTGCTGCGAAAGGCCGCCAGGCGTTTATCATAACTCTGATGTTCGGCATTTCTGTCACTGGCAACTACGCGTAAGCCAGGATTCTTCTGACGAAAAAAGGCGGTACCTCCCACATGATCGACGTGCCCCTGGGTAAAAATAAGCGTGTGCAGTGAGTTGTCACTGAAGCTTTTGAAATTGGCATCAATAACCGGCGCTTCCATGCCCATGCCAGCATTGATTTGCACGTTGCCTGCACAGGTTTCGATGAGGTAGCTGTTGGAAAACGCCTCTGACAAGAAGATAAAGTCGTTGATGCGTTCGCCACCGAACCTGGCGGGGTTGGGCTCTATTGGTCTGGATTTGTAAATCGGATCTCTCATTGGTCTGTGCTTTCCTTGTCCCTGCGCGGGTGATCAGCGCTCTGCTTGCACTGGGAATTGTTCAAAATAGAAGCTAAAGCGCTCGCGTAATTTTTCCGGGTTTATGCCAAAGTCGTCCTGTAGGTTGTAAACAATGCGACCGTGTTTGCCTCTCGGGTTTTCTTCGAGAAACTGTCGCAGTTCGTTAGTTGCTTCTTCGTTCATAGGTAGACCTGCCTTGGCGTATATTTTGCGGACCATGCCGATATCGTCGGTCATAAAATCATGGAAGGGCACGTCTATACGATTTGCGTCCGCAAGCTTCTGGTGGTCCCGTGAACACGCCTTTAAAAGATGCACAACACGCTCCGACCAGTAGTCAATAATCCCGTGCATATCAATTGCGCTGCGCGACATGCGTTGACCATAGGCGAGCATGGTGGCTGCTGACTGGATAACTGCTACAGGGTCCCGGTGGGTGATGGCGACAGTTGCATCTGGAAACACTGTTTGTAAAACCGTCAGTTGTTCAAGGTGCTGTGGACACTTCAACACCCAGCGCGTATGACTACCGTCATCGCCATCCTGCCAGGTCAGAATTTTCAGTACCGTTTTCATGTATTCGTAGTGAGGTGTTTGGTCAGTGGCATAGTAGTGATCACGCCAGTCGGGGCATTGGCACAGCCACTCGAAGTTGTAGGAGGCAAAATCCGGACCCATCAATTCGAGTTCTTCGTGAATGTGATCGGGGTTCATTGGGTGCATGGCAGCTAGTTTGGGTACGGTCTGCTGCATCATCTCCCAGGTATCTGCGCAGCGCTGATAGCGCGGGTCTACACCGCTTTCCAAAGCCGGTTCGCCGGGCATGGGCACGGGTTCATAAGATTCCCAAAGCGGCAGCGAGCGCAATCTGCTGTCTGCAGCCATCAGGTTTAGTAAATGGGTGGTACCAGAGCGCGGCAGGCCTGCCACTATGATAGGCGCTTTGATAGTAACGTCGTGAATTTCGGGGTGACGCGTGAGCAGGTCTTGTATCAGCAAGCGATTCTTCGCAAATAACAGCAGCTTGTTGCGCAGGCTCATCCTGCCCAGATTGTTTAGGCCTTGATCGTTGCTCCATTCGTTGCACAGCAAGTCCAGTCTTCCGCGAAAATCTTTCGCCCCGAAGTCTTCAAGGCCAGTGGCGTTGGATGCCTCTTCCAGAATGTCACCTGGATCCAGCGTTACATTCAGGGTTCTGCCGAAGGCATGTATCGATTGTTGCAGCTCGTTCAGCTCTGGATCCGCGAGATCCGTAATTCGAATAGTCTCGCTCACCTTCTGGCTTTTGATCTTCGAACTAGCCATGTTTATTTTCAAAAAATTCGAGAATCAAGGGGTCTCCTTCACGTTCCAGGTAGGCGGCAGCCAAACCCTCACCAAAACGCTTATACCAAATTTGGTGGTAGCCGCATGCTTTTGCCTCCTCCACTTTGCCTTCAACGTTATCTACAATAAAGCGTAGGTGGTGCATCCCTTCACGGCCAGCATCAAGAAATTCTTTGTGTGGTGTTTTTCCAGATATCCATTGAATGAGTTCGATTTCTATTTCACCGCTTTTCGCAAAAGCGATTTTCAGCGAGCTGGTTTCCTGAACTCCGCGATAGTCCCACTCCATGTCGAGCGCATCCATGACAGTGAATGGGCCAAACAAAGGCTCGTAGTGCGCCAATGCTTTCTCAAGATCCTGCACTACAAATCCAATTTGATCGACTTCAGGTAATTCAAGTGCGTCTCTTAGATCAGTACTCATTCTGCCTCCTTCGTTAGCTCCGCGGTTGATCACAGATGATTCGATTAGCTCAAATTAAAACAACTGTTGTAATATAACAAGTGCATTAATATAATTCTCGCCAGTTGGATAAACAGGTAAACCACTGGTTTGGGAGTAGAGTTATGAACAAGCGCGTTTCGTTTAACTACAGCGGAGCATCGGTACTGGTGACGGGCGGATCCAATGGTATCGGTTTGGCGATCGCCCGTGAATACCTGGCCGCAGGTGCCAGCGTCATGATTACCGGTCGCAGGGAAGGCGCCAGTGATTATGAGCATGACTTGAGTGGGCTGGATTACCGGCAACTGGATGTCAGTTCGCGTGATGCTTTGATCGAGTTGGCCAATAGTCTCGACACTCTCGACATACTGATTAATAACGCTGGAGGTGCGCAGGCAGATGAGTGGGGGCACGACGGCTTTGACCAGTCAGTCAGTATCAACCTGAGCAGTGCCTATCATCTGAGTGCTGCCTGCAAGCATTTACTTGAAGCCAGCCAGTTTGAGGGTGGCGCCAGTATTGTTGGAATTGCCTCGATGACTTCTTATTTTGGTTATGAGTGGACGCCCGGTTACGGCGCCGCCAAGGCGGGACTGGTGCAGTTAGTCAAAACACTGGGAATCAGCTGGGGCCCTAGCGGAATTCGCGCCAACGCGGTGGCCGCGGGAATGACGCGTAGTAACCTGACTGCGCCGGTTATTGATGGCATGCCAGAATTAATCGAAGGCATGTTTGAACGCCAGGGTTTGAAACGGGTTGGGGAGGGGGAAGATATTGCCGCCGCTGTGTTGTTCCTGACATCGCCTGCCGCAAGCTGGGTGACGGGTCAGACTCTCGCTGTGGATGGCGGATTTTCAACGGGGATGGGCTAGTGGCGGTGTCTGCCATTGGCAAGCGGCAGCTGAACTCTGCCAAAACACGAGACAAACTGATCGATGCAGCGGTCTCGCTTTATGGGAATAGCAGCATGGATGCAGTATCTCTCAGGGAGATTGCCGTGGAGGCGGGACAGAAGAATCCCAACGCTCTGCAATATCATTTTGGCGATAGAGATGGGCTGTTGCAGGCAATCATCGATAAGCATTCAGCTCAAATCGGGCTGCTACGCGACGCTTATATTAGGGATACACAGGAAAAGAAATGGTCGCCTGGCGAAGCTGCGGCTCGCTGTCTGGTGATGCCAATCGTCGACTACATGGAGAGCAACGGGGACGGGGTGAATTTCGTGAGGCTGGTTTCCCAGATCGCGGCGGTTTACCAGAACGGCACTGCTTCAGGCCCAGCGGGGGGAGTTAATTTTCCCCGCACCAAATCACTGGAGGCCGTATTCAATCGCGCGCTGGTCTCAGTGTCTTCCCGGGAGGCACGGCGGCGTATCTACCTGGTGGTAACCATTACCTTTCATACCCTCGCCGATATTTACCGAACCAGTCAACAAACGCCAACCAGTCCGGTGGCAAATAGAAAGCTTATGGTGGACCAATTGATATGCCTTCTTGAATCTTTTTTTTCCGCGCCTCCCAGGCAGGTCCGCTAGGCTTCGCGCGAAAAAAGTTACTGAGTTTTCTTGCCTAAAATCGTCTGGGTTCACAGGTCTTACCGGAGGCACTGTGTTTGGAACAGAGGGTCATGGCAGACAAACAGCCTGCTTATCACCACATCCACGGCAAATGATTGACGTCACTCTGCGCCGTTCAGGCGGTCGCAGGCTCCTGTTATCTGTTTGCGTCATTCGCAGCAGGGCGGCTCTTTTGGATGCTGAATAGGCCTAAAGCTGTTTTCTATTCCACGCCAGAGCCCCGATCATTGCCGCGATAGGTAACAGGCATAGCAATAATATGGACTCCCAGCTAAGCAAACTAACCGCAAGACCCGCTGAAAGAGAAGCGATGGCCTGGCTGGAAAAGATAGCGGTGTCGTTGAGAGCCTGAGCCTTATGCTGCTCACCTCCTTCGTAGGACATTGGAAGCAGGGCTGTACCGGCGACAAATAAGAAATTCCAGCCAATACCCAGCATCACTAGCTGTCCCCAGAAACCCATGACAGTTGCATCGCTGAGGCCGATCACAATAGTCAGGCCATAGCAGCCTAGCCCAGCAATCATAAGTCCCCTGATACTGAAGGCTTTAAAGAGCCAGGCTGTGAGCAGGGAAGGCAGGAACATAGCTGCAATATGTGACTGTATAACCCACTTGGTATCTTCCATGCTGTATCCATTATGAATGTGCATGCTAATGGGGGTTGCCGTCATCACAAATGACATGACCACGAAAGCGACGGTGCCGCTTGCCATGGCCAGTATCAAAGAAGGGTTGCTTAGCATCTCGCGCAGTGGTCTGGCCTGCCCATGGTGTTCTTGACCAAACTGCTCGGCGGGTACGTAGAACAACAATAATAGTCCTGCAGTGAAAAATCCGACCATGCCGAGCCAGAACGAGCCTCTGAACGGAACAGAATCTAGGTGCTGCCCCCACAGGGCCATTTCTGGCCCTAAAAAAGCGGCGACGATACCGGCACACATAATGATAGATGCGGCTGTCGGTCCTTTCTCCAGAGGCACACACTCCATAGCGGCGAAGCGGATTTGGTGCATTGCGGCATTGGCGATTCCCAGAATTGCCGAGCTGGCACAGAACAAAGTGAAGCTGCCAAGTGCCAGGGCTTGGCCGGCAAGCAGGGTGGCGGTAATGCCCAGACCGGTGAAAGCCAGGAATGTTTTTTTGCGACCAAACCGCGCCATCCCGCGTGATGCAGGAAGAACGCCTAAGGCGGTGCCAACCACCATCAAAGCGATGGGCATTGTGGCCAATTGGGCGTTGCTGGCCAATTGGGCGCCGATAATACTGCCAATCAGCATTAGCATGGGTGACGCAGACATAGCGATAGCACTAATCATTGCCAGTAGCCAAACCATCTTAAATTCAGAGCCCATTTGGGCAGGATAACTCATCCGATAGACGATAGCGCCCGTATGCAGTCTGAGGCGGGCGTTAAACCTGAAAACTGATGTAAATGCCACCTCCAAAGCCTTGCTTCCGCGCGTGTAAGTGAGGAAAATGCCGAACCAAATCGATTCATCGCGAAAATCTTGAGGCCCGCCAAACCATTATGTCGAATCCAAACTTGTTAAACGCCATTTTTTCTGCCCCCTTCAGCAAGTGGCTTGCTGTCTCTGTTTTAGCAGCCGCGGGATCGCTGGCAGGGTGTTCAGACAGCAGCAGTGACAGGCCAGCCGCACCACCAGAGCCGGAGCCCCCTGAACCCGTAGTGGCGCCGTTTCAGGAACTGTACGACCAGGGCATCAGCCGGTATATCGGTGAATACACGCCGATGCTGTCCGAAGAGGAAGAGGGCATCGTTACTCACAGCTTCGGAACAGGCGATGGCCCTCTGTGTATTGATGGGTCTGAATTCAGGATGGCCACCCTCGACGCGGGATCACAAGACCTGGTGATCTTCCTGCAGGGCGGCGGGGCGTGCTGGTCTGAGCTTCCTAACTCGTGCACAGAAACTGCTAGCTCGGGCATTCCACAGGCTGGCATTTTGGACCCGACGCGAGCTGATAATCCGGTGAAGGATTACAACGTAGTTTATTTCCCTTACTGCGACGGCGGACTGCATGGCAGCGATAGGGATACTGACTCCGATGGCGACGGCGACGCTGATCGTTTCCAGCGTGGCCTTCATAATCTGTCCGCAGGATTGGATGTAGCACTGCGAGAGTTTCCCAATCCGCGCCGCGTCGTTCTGATGGGGTCTAGCGCCGGCGGCCTGGGTACGACGTTTGCCCTACCTTTGGTGCGCTACCAGTTCCCCGATGTGCGCATCGATATCGTTAATGATGCTGGCGTGGGCGTCAACCGCCCGAATCAGCCAGAATTCCTGGAACTGTTGACGAATGATTGGAATTCAGAGGCGTTTTTCCCGGAGAGTTGCCCCGAGTGTATCCCAGAGGATGGTCACTTGAGCGACTACCATGTATGGCAAATGAATGAAGATCCCAACGTACGTCGTGGCATGCTCAGCCACAGTGACGATACGGTATTTGCGTTGGTGTTTCTCATGATCGGTTTCGATGCCTGGAAAGAAGCGCTATATCCGGAAATGCAGCAGTTAGAAGACGCACACCCGGAGCGCAGTCATTACTGGATCCCTAAAGCCGTCGGTCACACCTTTCTGCAGGCAGAACCCGATCAGACCGCGGGCGGTGTTCCGCTGATGGAATGGATCGCTCTTATGCTTGACGACTCGGAAGACTGGGTCTCAGCCCAGGACTGATCTGTAGTTGGATTATAAAAAAAGGGCCGCAAGGCCCTTTTTTTATGAGTGCGTTATCCGGTGATCAAACGGCAGGAGCAGCTTGAGCTCCTCGTATCAGCTTGCCGGGCACTGCTCCGGTATAACGCCCGTTCTCCATAATGACTTCACCATTGACGATCGTGGCCAGGTAGCCAGTGGCGCCCTGGAACATTCTCCTGCCGCCTGCGGGCAGGTCAAAGATAATCTCGGGGGCTTCCAATTGCAGTTGTTCGAAGTCGATAAGATTAAGGTCCGCTTTCATACCCACTTGTAGAGTGCCCCTATCGTTAAGGCCCACGCAGCGCGCCGTATCCATAGTTTGCATTTTGACCGCCTGCTCCAGACCCAGGCGATGGCCGCGCTCGCGGTCACGCACATAAAAACTGAGCATCTGGGTGGGCACGCTGGCATCGCACAATACGCCGCAATGGGCACCGGTATCAGCGAGCGAAATCACCGTCGCCTCATCTTCCAATAGTTCAACTTGTCGGCTCAAGTCATTGGCACCGTAGCCAAAGCAGGGGAAGTAAACAACGTTCTTGCCATTTCTTTCCATCATCAGATCATAGCAATACTGCTGCGGCGAGATTCCAGCTTCCCTGGCCTTGGCGGCAATACTGTCCTGTGGGCCTGGCTCGTAGTTAGGCGGCGTACCCAACTCGTAGAGCTTGTCATAGCCACCGATAATGGTGTCCATGAAGTCGTCGCCCATTAATGGCAATTCCTCAGCGAGTATCGCCGCCCGTACTTGTGTTTTTCGAAGTTCGTTCAGTCGTTCCTCATGGGAAAGAATAGACAATGGTGCGTAATTGGCGTGAAAACTGAATGGATGAATAGTGCCGTCCCAGGACAGCAGCAGGTTGACTGGCCTTGCGCCAATATGCGGAATTAACTGGGCACCTTCAACTGCCGCTTTACGGCAAAACTCCAGTTGGGCTTGAACGCGGGGCCAGTCAGATTCTTCGCGAAAAAATAGTACAAAGTTAATCTGGCAGTTGTTGTCGATGGACAGTCGCTTCATCCAGTCCATCTCTTCCTGCCAGTTGGTGAAGTCGGAGACCAGGCCAAATATAGCCTCGCCGCCAAGGTCACCGATTGCTTTTCCTATGCCGAGTAACTCATTTTCGTCTGCATAAGTGCCGGGCATCGCCTGCTCTTCACGCGTGGTATGTAGCTCGGTCCGCGACGTGGTGAAGCCGATCGCCCCAGCGCTTACGCCCTCTTTAACAATGCTTGCCATTTTCTCAATATCTTCACTCGTGGCTTTTTCATTGTGCGTACCCCTGTCGCCCATGACATAAGTGCGCACTGCGCAGTGGGGAACCTGCGCACCCACGTCGATTGCTCGAGGGAATGCCTCTACCGCATCAAGATATTCTGGGAAGGATTCCCAGTCCCAACTGATTCCCTCATGAAGGGCGGAGCCGGGAATATCTTCGACATCCTCCATCACCGCGATTAAGCGGTCATGTGCGGTATCGCTGGGCTCGCAGGGGGCAAACCCCACGCCACAGTTACCCATAATCAGGGTGGTGATACCGTGATTGGCAGCAGGACTGCAAAGAGGGTCCCAGGTAGCCTGACCGTCCATATGGGAATGAACATCCACCCAGCCGGGGGTGAGGAGCTTGCCTTCTGCATCTATTTCACGCCTGGCAGTGCCGTTAACTGCTCCCAGAGCGGCGATACGGCCGTTGGTTATGGCCAGGTCTCCGTCAAAAGCGGGAGCTCCGGTGCCGTCGACAATGTGCGCGTTGCGAATGATGAGGTCATACATGGCTGTTATCTCTTTGGCCGTCTGATATACAGTCATCAAGATAACGCCTCACGGTGCGAAATACACTACTCGCGAGCCGCTTGGGGCTCAGGCGCAGCTGCCTTAGGGGACTGGTGTAATCTGTTGGACCAGCGACCTTCAGAAGCAGGTTTATAATCGGGCGCAACAATCAGGGAGGTCCAGATGCAACGTTTAGCAGGAAAAGTCGCTATCGTAACCGGTGGTGCGAATGGCATGGGCGAAGCCACAGTCAGGCTGTTCGTGGAACACGGCGCCAAGGTCGTTATCGGTGATATTGCCGAGGACGCGGGGCAGGCGTTAGCAAATGAGTTGGGTGAGGTGGCCGTTTTCTGTCGCATGGATGTGACATCGGAAGCCGATTGGGATAAAGCTGTTGCCGCTGCCCAGGCTTTGGGCCCACTGAATGTATTGGTTAACAATGCGGGTATGGTGCACATGGCCTCGATTCTGGACACCTCGCCGCAAGACTTTATGCGAGTAGTCGAGGTTAATCAGTTGAGCACTTTTCTGGGCGTTCGAGCAGTGATAGAGCCAATGAAAGCGGCGGGCTGTGGCTCCATCATTAACGTTTCTTCCATTGATGGTTTGCATTCATGTGCCGGCCTTGGGGCCTATTCTGCCAGTAAGTGGGCGGTGCGCGGTTTCACCAAAGCAGCAGCGATCGAGCTGGGCCAATACGGTATTCGTGTCAATAGCGTACATCCCGGCGGAATATTTACCGAGATGGGTGGCAAGGGGGTGATCTCGGAGGATGACCTGAACAAATCTATTTACAAGGATTTTCCAATTCCTAGAACCGGTCAACCCGAAGAAGTGGCCTACGTGACTTTATTTTTAGCAACGGATGAGGCCAGTTACAGCACGGGCTCAGAGTTTGTTGCCGACGGCGGTTGGTTCGCTGGCATGCGTCGCCCTGGAATGCCCTGCTCGTGACGGTGCTGCAGGGCCCTCTGTCAAAGCTCGTGTGACAGGCGCAAACCCCAGGTCCTGGGCGCGCTTAACTGAGTGCCTGGTCCATAGTTATGAGTCACGCTGGATGGGCGCTCACGGAATATCCAGTTGCGCTCATCGGCAATGTTTTTGACAAAGGCGGTCATGCTCCAGGGGCCATAGGAAGCGCTCAACTGGCTGTCCCAGCGATCCCAGGCTTTTACTTTGTCGTACTCATCCAGATTGAACGGTGACATGTATTGATCACCCACATACATGTAGCTCACCGATGCAGACATTTGTGCCCACTGCCATTCCCACTGGGCGCTGGCCCACAGGCTGAATTTATGTTCCGGGGTGAGCGGAAAGGAATTGCCTTCAAGGTTTTGTTTTTCGGTGCAAAGTGGGTCATCTGAGTTGCCTTGTGCCAGCGGTCCCAACGCGCAGGCATTGGCGTCTGTACTGGCGAACTCATCATAGCTGGTCTGGTTCCAGGACCAGGCGGCACCGGCGCTAAGGTACTGGTTTAGCAGAGCGGTGGCCTCCACTTCTATTCCGTAGGCATGGGCCTCGTCGGCGTTGCTGAAGCTGCGCAAGGCGACCCCATTGACAACATCCTGACGGATAACCTGTAAATCCTGGTAATCGTAAAAATAGGCGGCGGCAGCTAATTGCAGACGATTGTCGATTAATGCCCCTTTGTATCCCAGCTCCAGTGACAGCAGATCTTCAGGAGCAACGCGGTCAACATCCGTTGAAGCAGTGGGCTTCATGAAATTGAATCCACCGCTGCGATAACCTGTGGCCAAGCTGCCATAAAGCATCTGGCCCGACATAAAGGTATAGTCCAGGCCGAGGCGCCAATCCACGCTGTCCCAATTGTCTTTGGCTTTCCGGCTGATGTCGCCATCGCCGACCCATTGCACGAATGTCGTATCGCCGCCGTCTTTGTCATCCTGAGAATAGCGTAGCCCTGCTGTCAGTCGCCATTGGCTGGAGAAATCCCAGGTGCCCTGCCCGTAGGCGGCATAGGTCGTGGTGATGAGATTAGAATTGCCGCGGTAGAGCCAATTCTCTGTGCTGGTATTGCGTCCGACCAGATTGCCGAGAAAAGCGTAGACCGCCATCACGTCGTCGTTGTCCTCGCGGACAGCGAAGAACTGCTCTTCATCGCTGCGATAGTAATAGAGCCCTGACACAAAGTTGATAGCACCATCGAGTTCGGAATAGAACTGCAAATCTTGCGAGGTAAAGTTAGCTTCCTGTGCCGTATTGTCTGTCACCATAGGTGGAGCGTGATCTATGCCGGTTAGTGCAGACACCGGAGTGTTGCCAAGAAAAATTTCGCTCCAGCTAAAGCCAGCATCTGCTGCGTTGGTGGCGTCGTTGTCCACGCGCTTGGCATAATCATATTCATAATAAGAGGCAAGATGCTTCAGGCGATAATTCCCTAGTGCAATTTCGTTCAGCAGATAAACCGAGCGGGTGTCAGTGCTTTCCACCGGAATGATATCCGACTGAGTTTTGCTTTCATCAGAAATGGCAGCGTTCGACTTGGTGTAACCTTGGTGAAAGTTGACAAAATTTTGTCCCGGAAAGGTCCCTGGCAGATTGAGCGGAGCGCCGCTACTGGCATCCGGCACTATCTGCAGGTAGTCGGTGTTGAAAGGCAGAGTTCGATACCCGTTGGATGGGCGTCGGTTTAAGTCGACATCGGAAAACTGAATACGTGAGTACCATAGATTATTCCAGTGATACTTGAACGACAGGCGCAGATAGCGCGTGTCTTTGTCGTCGAAATCTTCGCCGGAAGTCACTTCTTCTTGAAAGCCCGACCGTTTGATAGAGGATGCAGCCGCAACCATGGAAAGCTGGTCCGTTATAGGTCCGCTGATGAGGCCTTGCAGTGCCTGGTAGTCGTAGTTGCCAAGTTCCAGGTTGACTTTGCTTTTCCAGGTGACCGTGGGGCCCATACTGATGATGTTAATGGCGCCGCCCACCGCATTGCGGCCGTAAAGTGTGCCCTGAGGGCCGCGCAGTACTTCAACTCTGTCGGTGTCGAACATGTTGGTGTATTCGAATAAACCAGCCTCTGTGGTGTACACGCCATCACTATAAAGAGCGACACCGGGGTCGGACCCAAGAGCGTTGTTTGGTCTTCCCACACCCCTGATGCTTACCTTCGATGGTGTCCCGGTCATACTCAGCGAAGGGGTACGAGCGACAAGGTCCTGCGCGCTATTGATTGAAAATTTACCAAGCGTTGCCGCGTCAAATGCGCTGATGGCGATTGGGGTATCCAATAAGCTTGATTGCCTGCGGTTGGCGGTCACTATTACTTCTTCTAATTGACTCGCGCCCTGGCTCCAGGCCGTCGGTGTGTTGGTCAGCAGAGGTGCAAGTAACCATAGATTGGCCCACATGGCACGTCGGGGTAGCGCATTGCCATGCTGTTTCATTTAAGCGCCTCCTTCATAATCGGCTTATCCTGCCTCCAGCCGGGAGGATGGAGCCAAAGCATTAGGGCCGAGACCATAGAGTCTGCTCTGACGCTGCTGACAAATAGTTTAACCCATTCGTTAAATGCAATTCGCAATGGATTGTAGGTGCCGATGTTATTAATCAGTCCGTACTGCACTGCTGCTTTTTCCTCGACAAAAGTGCCGAATAGCCGGTCCCAGATAATCAACATGTTGGCATAATTTTTGTCGATATATTCGGGGTTTGAACCGTGGTGGGCCCGATGATGGGAGGGAGTGACAAACAGGTACTCTACTGGAGCCCAGAGCTTTTTTACCATTTCAGTGTGCGTCCAGAAGCCATAGATAGTGGCAATGGCCCCAGCACTGGCGATGACCAGCGGATCGAAACCCAGAAGCGGCAGAGGCCAATAAAACAAAGCGCGCGTCAGCGGTCCGGTGGGAGACTGGCGCAGGGCAGTGCCAAAGTTCATCCGCTCGCTGGAATGATGCACCACGTGGGCGCACCATAGAAATCGTATGCGGTGGGAAGCACGGTGATACCAATAAAACATGAAGTCCAGCACCAGCAGGGTGAGCAGCCATTGCAGCGGACCATGCCCCAGCTCAAAAAAGCGGTGTTGGTAGAGATAAAAATGCAGACCGATAATCAGAGCATTGAAGCCAAATCTAATTACGATATTCATTGCTAATTGCGACATCGATGCACCGAAATCGCGCCATTCATAGGCTTCCTGTCCACGAACAGCCGTGATGATGGCTTCGGCCAACATCAACAAGGCAAATACCGGCAAAGCCAGAATAGTCAGGTCCATTTTTTTGTTCAATTCTCAGGTATATACAGCTGAGGATGTTAATGCCTCATACCCCGCGGGGCAATGCGTGTAGTCCGACCCCTTTTTTCGGAAATTTGAACTATAGTTGTCATTAACTACAACAGCTCAGGAGAGCCAGTCATGCTGTACGCTATGCCAGGCAGTGAAGATGCACTGTTTACCTTCAAGTCACGATATGAAAACTTTATCGGTGGTCAGTGGGTTGCGCCGGTCTCCGGAAACTACTTCGAGAACATCACTCCAGTGACCGGACAGGCATTCTGTGAAATTCCTCGATCTGGTGACCCAGACCTTGCCGCGGCCCTTGATGCTGCCCATGCTGCCGCTGATGGCTGGGGTAAGACGTCTGCCACAGAACGTTCCAATGTGTTGCTTAAAATTGCAGACCGGATAGAAGCAAACCTGGAAACCCTGGCCTATGTGGAAACCTGGGACAATGGCAAGAGCATTCGCGAAACACTCAATGCAGATATTCCGTTACTAGTGGATCATTTTCGCTACTTCGCCGGGTGTATCAGGGCGCAAGAGGGGAGCGCGGCAGAGATTGATGCCAATACAGTCAGCTATCATTTTCATGAACCATTAGGCGTGGTCGGTCAAATCATTCCCTGGAATTTCCCGCTTCTGATGGCGGGTTGGAAACTTGGGCCGGCCCTGGCAGCGGGTAATTGTGTGGTGTTAAAGCCGGCTGAGCAGACTCCCGCATCCATTCTGGTGTTGATGGAAATGATTGGGGACCTGTTGCCCGATGGGGTGGTGAATGTGATCAACGGCTATGGTGAGGAAATTGGTGAAGCCTTGGCCAGTTCAAATCGTATTGCCAAAATTGCGTTTACCGGGTCAACGGCAGTAGGGCACTTGATTCTGGCAAATGCGGCGAAAACCCTGATTCCTTCCACCGTCGAATTAGGCGGTAAGTCGCCCAGTATTTTCTTTGAAGACATCATGCAGCAGGAGGAGGACTTCGTTAGTAAATGCGTCGAGGGCGTGTTGCTGGGCTTTTTCAATCAGGGGGAGGTATGTACTTGCCCGTCCCGAGCCTTGATACAGGAAAGTATCTACGACGACTTTGTGGAAAGGGTGCTGGAGCGCGCGAGGAACATTGAACAAGGAAGTCCGCTGGATACCGAGACCATGATAGGCGCCCAGGCGTCCAAGGAACAATTCGATAAGATTATGAGCTATATGGAGGTTGCCCGGCAGGACGGCGCCAAGTTCCTGATCGGCGGCGACAGGGCAGAGGTTGCCAGTGATATCGCAGGGGGTTATTACATTCAGCCTACGCTGCTTCAGGGGACTAATGATATGCGTGTGTTCCAGGAGGAAATCTTTGGTCCCACTCTGGGCCTGACCAGTTTCAAGACTGAGGAGGAAGCCCTCGCGATAGCTAACGCCACCGAGTATGGGTTGGGGGCGGGCGTCTGGACCAGGGATACCAATCGGGCCTTCCGTATGGCCAGGGGTATCAAAGCGGGGCGGGTGTGGATGAATTGCTATCACGCCTATCCTGCCCATGCCGCTTTTGGAGGTTACAAGAAGTCAGGCATCGGTAGAGAAACCCACAAGATGGCATTGGAACACTACCAGCAGACCAAGAATATGTTGGTCAGCCATGATACTAATCCGCTGGGCTTCTTTTAGACAAAGAAATAAAGCGACACCAATAACAGACCTACAAGGCGGCGGAGCCAGAAAGGCGCCGCTGTTTTATAAAGACTTGCCTGCGGTACAAATAGATGGCTGTTCAGTGATGGCTCGCTTGTCTACTATGCGGGCGTACAGTTAAATATTATGGAGACAGATGATGCTGTCCAAGTTAGACGACTACCCGATTCACCAGACGGTCCAGCCCATTTTCCACACCGCCTCCAGCGATCGTTTTCATTACGATCGGTACTGGTATAACGCTCACGCAAAAGACGGCAGCTTCTATTTTGGGGTCGGCATGTGTCGCTACCCTAACCTGGGCATCCTTGATGGCAGCCTGAGTCTCGCCATCGATGGCAGGCAATACGCTTTTCACGGCTCTTGCCGAGCGCCCCATGAGCCAACGGATCTTAGTATTGGGCCGATGGAATTGCAGATACTCGAACCAATGGGTAGGCACCGGTTGATTATTGCAGACAACGAAACTGGAATTTCCTGCGATCTCTTGTTCACCCCTCGCACGTCTTGTCTTGAGGAAGGGCGCCAAACCTTGCGCAACGAACGTCATGTTGTGATGGACGCGACTCGCCTGGATCAATTTGGTTTTTGGTCAGGGTGGATTCGTTACGATGGCAAAGAATTGGTGGTAGACGGCGCTACAACTTTTGGAATCAAGGATCGCTCATGGGGCATTCGCCCCGTCGGCGATGCCTACACTGGCGGCGCTCCGCTGGCTGAGTTCCAGGCGGTTCACTTCAACTGGGCCCCCATTCACTGGGAAGACGAATGCAGTCTAGCCGGTTGGTTTGAGGACGGTGAAGGCTACCAGTGGCACACAGACCAGGGTTTCCTGCCACACTATGCCAGCATGGATGAAATTCCCGGGACCAATGACCCTGCCGCCCGCACCTGGAATGGCAAAGTTGAACACAAGCTGAATATGATTGCGGGCACCCGGCGTGCCAGTTCCGCGGTCATCACCATGAACGACAAGTCGGGAGAGAGCCTTGAAATCAGTTTGGAGCCGGTAATGCTCCATCGCATGAAGGGACTGGGTTATCAGCACCCTGAATGGGGGCATGGCAAGTGGCATGGGGAACTCGTCATATCTGGCGAGAGTTGGACGGATAGCGACCTGGATCCGCTGGCCTTGGAGAATCTTCATATTCAGCAGATTGTCATCGCGCGCTGCGGCGACAAGATTGGCCATGGTGTGCTGGAGCAGATGCATATTGGCCCTTCAGCGAGTCACGGTTTCGCAGATTGGTTTGACGGAGCGACTTAGTTCATCGTTGCCTAGAGATACGCTATGAAGAAGCTTGCCTTGCTATTGCTGTTTACCCTGCTCACCTTATCAGGCGCAGCACTTTTAGGTGCATGGTATGTAGGCGCATGGAATCTGATTTTTCCAAACGATCAGCATGACAGCCAGGCACCCCGACTGCCCGCTAACCTTCAGCAGCCAGCGATCTTGGTCTTTAGCAAGACCAATTCGTTTCGACATCGAGACGGTATTGCAGGCGGTTTGCGGGCCTTGGAAACTATCGGCGACAACAATGACTGGTCAATATTTGCGACTGAAAACGGGGCTGTGTTTAATTCAGAGCAACTGGCAAAGTTCTCCGCAGTCGTATTTCTCAATGCATCGGGCGATATGCTGAGTGAGCCGCAGGAAGCCGCTTTCGAAAGCTGGTTGGTCGCTGGCGGCGGCTGGTTGGGGATACATGCTGCGGGAGACGGTTCGCACAAAGGCTGGTCTTGGTACGGGCAGAACCTGATCGGCGCTGACTTCACCGCTCATATTCTCGGACCGCAATTCCAGGTCGCCCGCGTTGAGGTTGAGTCCCCCGGCCATCCCGTGGCTCAGGGCCTTCCTGCAACTTGGGAGCATGAAGAAGAGTGGTATTCCTGGGAGCGTTCGCCGCGAGCCAGGGGCTTTAATGTTCTGATGACTATCGACGAGAGTAGTTACTCACCGATCCAGAATGGCCCGGGTTTTGAACGAGATTTGCGGATGGGCGATCACCCGGTGGTATGGACGAATTGTTTGGGGCAGGGGAAAACTGTCTATAGCGCTCTGGGTCATCAGAAAGAGGCCTTTGAAGCGCCTCAGCACCTGCAACTTCTGCAGAGTGCGCTGATCTGGCTAATAGATTCTGATCAGCCGTGCCGAAAGACAGACACCGCGCTCCAGTGAGTCAGTTTCCCTATCGCGCCTGAATCAGCTATCCCTGTCGCGAACCTTTCCACGCAACGATTTTACTTTCCCTCGGCGTGTCTTGCCGTCTACTCTTTTCTTTTTTGAACTGCGAGTAGGCTTGGTCGGTCGACGCGCTTTCTGGATAGCGGCAGCACTGCGTATCAAGTCTTGCAAACGTTCTAAAGCATCTGCTCGATTCTTGTCCTGGCTGCGAAAGCGCTGAGCTTTGATGACAATAACCCCATCGTTGGATATGCGGTTGTCGCGCTGCCTCGTTAGACGTTGCTTGTAAAACTCGGGCAGCGAGGAATCGGCGATGTTAAAGCGCAAGTGAATAGCCGACGACACTTTATTAACGTGCTGGCCTCCAGCCCCCTGAGCGCGTATAGCAGTGATCTCTACCTCTTCTAGTGGCAGGGCAACGGCACTGGATATTTGTAAACCGCTCATGAGCGTTCCTTGTTGGCGGGTATAAAAAACTACGCTGATCAGCACTATGGGTCAATCAAGTTATCTTCTTTACTACCAGCGTTGCTAACTTATGAGATGCTAGTCCCAAATAAAACCCACCAGTGAGGCCGAACCGATGCGCCTGATTATCATTCTGTTTTCAAGCTTCGTTGTGCTGAGTGCCTCAGTTCACGCGACGGAGCGTCCCAATATTATTGTCATGGTGGCCGATGATCTCGGCTGGGCTGACGTGGGCTTTCATGGTGGAGAAATCGATACTCCCTCACTGGATCGCCTTGCTGCGGAGGGAATGGAGCTTTCTCGTTTTTACACTACGCCGATATGCTCTCCCACCCGGGCAGCGCTGATGACAGGGCGCGACCCAATGCGGCTGGGCGTATCCTATGCTGTCATCATGCCGTGGACCAATCTTGGCATCCACCCACAAGAGCACTTTATGCCGCAAAGCTTTTTGGCTGCCGGCTATCAAACAGCGATGGTCGGCAAATGGCATCTGGGTCACTCCCTGCAGGCATATCACCCAAACGCTCGTGGTTTCGAACACTTTTATGGGCACCTGCACACGGAAGTTGGCTATTTTCCACCGTTTGCTAACCAAGGAGGTAAGGACTTTCAGGAAAATGGCGTCTCCATCGAGAAACAAGGCTATGAGTCCTATTTACTGGCTGACGAGGTGTCTCGCTATATTCGCGAGCGTGATCAAGAAAAGCCTTTCTTCGTCTACATGCCTTTCATTGCACCGCACACTCCTCTGGATGCCCCAGATGATTTAATAGAAAAGTACGCTGACCTGGAGGATAAGCGCCGACCGGCCCGCAGCAAAAATACTGATGAGACCCGTAAAATAAGTCGCGTGATGGGCAGAGACAGCGCCAGACCAATGTATGCCGCGGTAGTGGATGGTATGGACCAGGCGATTGGCCGAGTGCTAAAGACTCTCGATGAAGAAAAAATTGCTGACAATACGATTGTGCTGTTTTTCAGCGATAACGGCGGTGCAGCTTATGCGACCGGCGGAGCCGATAACGTCCCTTTGCGCGGCGGCAAGGGAGAGACCTGGGAGGGTGGAATACGCGTGGTCTCATTAATGCGTTGGCCCGATGGTCTGGCATCGGGTAAAAAAATGAATCAGATTATGAGTGCCATGGACGTATTTCCAACGCTGGCACAAGCTGCCGGAGTAAAACCAGCCAACGATCAGTTTGAGCTGGATGGGAGGAGCATGTGGCCTGCCCTGGCAGAAGGAAAAACCATTCCCCGTGAAGAGTTGTTGTACTTTGCCTCAGAAACACCCATCCGCGGTTCCTTCATGCTAACCGCGTTTAATGACCACTGGAAACTGGTACAGGAAGTTCAGCAGGGGTTGTTGTCAGCGACGGTGACGAACTATTTATTCCGCATTAATGAAGACCCGAATGAACACAATAACCTCGCTGCGCAGTTCCCCAGGGTCGTCGAAAACCTGGCGGGAAAAATTCATTATTGGCGCACACTCTACCCTGTAGCCGGTGCGCGATCTGAACTGGTGCCGCCACCGGGCTGGCGTGCGCCGAAAGACTGGGCGACGTACCCGCGCTCGTTTGAAGAAACTCAGGCTGTTTCGGCACCCGGCATGCCCCCTGCATTTGCCTTAAAACCCCTGGATTTTCAGCACGGCGAAGCAGGGCGCCTGATTTATAATTGTGAGCCATACGAGCTGTTGGGTGGCGGGCTGTGTAAGTAGCCCGTTTAAGCGGTGGAAGCGGGCTGTTCTGCGAGGTGGTTTTCAATTACCTGAATGAAATCGGCACCGTATTTGTCGAGCTTGCGCTCCCCCACACCGGTCAGACGGCCAAACTGGGCCAGATTCTGTGGCAATGCGACACACATTTCTTGCAATGTGCGGTCGTGAAAGATGACATAGGGAGGGACGCCCTGGTCTTCAGCCAGCTCTCTGCGCCGCTCCCGAAGCGCTTCCCAAAGGGCAACGTTTATGTCCGCGGGCAGACTTGTTTTGGTCGTTTGCTTCCCTGCTTTTTTGGGTACATCCCTGCGTAACTGGATGGTCTCTTCACCGCGCAATAGCGGCCTGCACTGTTCTTCCAAGCGCAGTGCACCAAATCGGTCCATATCAACGCGCAGGTAACCGCGTGCTACTAATTGTCTGAACACCGAACGCCACTGGTTAGCGTCAAGGTCCTTCCCCAGGCCGTAAGTTGCCAAGCGATGATGGTCGAACTGATAGATTTTTTCACCCTCGCCACCGCGTAATACATCGATTAAGTGATTAACGCCAAAGCGCTGCTCCGTGCGATAAACAGCCGACAGCGCCTTGCGGACAGCCTCTGTGCCGTCCCAGGTATCTACAGGTTCAAGGCAGCTGTCGCAGTTGCCACAGGGTTGCTCCAAAATGTCGCCGAAATACTTGAGCAAGCTCTGTCGCCTGCAGGATGTGATTTCGCAAAGGCCAAGCATTGCATTGAGCCTATGGCGTTCAGCGCGCTTGTGCTCTTCACTGCCGTCTGATGACTCGACCATTTGCCGCAGCTTAATGACGTCCTGTAAGCCATACACCATCCAGGCGTTGGACGGCGAGCCATCGCGTCCAGCACGCCCCGTTTCCTGATAGTAGGCCTCTACTGTTTTAGGCATGTCCAGATGAGCCACAAAACGCACGTCCGGTTTGTCTATACCCATACCAAAGGCCACCGTGGCCACCATGATGACGCTATCTTCCCGCAAAAACCTGGATTGGTAATCAGCCCGAATTCGGGCGTCCAAACCGGCGTGGTAAGGCAGAGCGTTGAAGCCCTGCTCTTGCAGCCAAAAAGCGATGTCTTCGGTCTTTTTGCGGGAAAGGCAGTAGACGATACCCGCGTCGGTGGGATGTTCCTCCTTCAGGAAACCCAACAACTGCTGCTTGGCATTCTGCTTCAGACTGATTCGGTAACGGATATTGGGTCGGTCGAACCCTGCGATAAACTGATCGGCGCTATCGAGATCGAGTCTGTGAATGATCTCCTTGCGGGTGCGTTCGTCAGCAGTGGCAGTCAGGGCAATGCGGGGAATACTGGGAAACTGCTGGTGCAGCAGGCTCAGTTGCAGGTAATCGGCTCTGAAGTCGTGGCCCCACTGGGACACGCAATGTGCTTCATCGATTGCAAACAGTGAAATCGGCGCCCTTTGTAGCAGTTCTATACTGCGCGCCTGAGTCAGCCGTTCAGGAGCGATGTAGAGCAGATCCAGTTGCCCTTGTAGCAGGTCCTGTTCAATCTGTGCTGCCTGACCCGGTTCGAGAGTGGAGTTAAGAAAAGCCGCCTTCACCCCCAGCTGCCTCAGCGCACTGACCTGGTCCTGCATAAGCGCGATCAGGGGTGATATCACTACACCGCAACCGGGGCGAACCAGAGCCGGGATCTGGTAACACAATGATTTTCCGCCACCGGTGGGCATGAGTACCAGAGCATCCTGGCCGTTAACAACGGCGTTGATGATGTCATCCTGGGGAGGGCGGAAACGGTCGTAGCCGAAGGTATGTTTGAGAATATGCTGAGCGCTGGTCATTGCTGGAGAGTATATATGCCTTTTGGGTAGCCCTGCCAGATTAAGGTTTAAGAGTAAGTACAGACCATCTGGAGTAATATCTGGATGGTAGTTAATGATAACAACACCAACAGGAGGTGTGTGATGTCCCCACTCAATGAAGAGCAGGGTAAAGAATACTGGCGCCGCAATTTGTCCTTGATGCTCAAGCTGCTGACAATCTGGTTTATCGTCAGCTATGGCTTCGGCATTATTCTGGTTGATGTGCTCAACCAGATTAAGATTGGCGGCTATCAGCTGGGATTCTGGTTCGCACAACAGGGTTCAATTTACGTATTTGTAGGATTGATTTTCTATTACGCCAAGAGGATGGCCGCGCTGGACAAAGAATTTGGTGTGGAAGAAGACGAATAGGGAACTCTGGCATGGACCTGCAAACATTAACGTATGTTGTCGTGGGCTTTACCTTTGCCCTCTATATTGGAATCGCCATCTGGGCCCGCGCAGGATCGACAAAAGATTTTTATGTCGCAGGCGGTGGTATTCATCCCATTCAAAACGGTATGGCCACTGCAGCAGACTGGATGTCTGCTGCATCGTTTATTTCTATGGCTGGCCTTATAGCCCTGAGTTACGGAGGCTATGGTGGTTCGGTGTTCCTGATGGGCTGGACCGGCGGTTATGTCATCCTCGCCATGCTGATTGCGCCTTACCTGCGTAAGTACGGAAAATTTACGGTGCCAGAGTTTATTGGTGATCGTTTCTACTCCAACTCAGCGCGCACTGTTGCAGTGATTTGCCTCATTATCTGCTCTGTCACTTATGTTATCGGCCAGATGAAAGGTGTTGGTGTGGCGTTTTCCCGCTTCCTGGAAGTGGACTACGACACCGGACTTTATGTAGGCATGACGATCGTTTTCTTCTACGCCGTGCTGGGCGGTATGAAGGGTATAACCTATACCCAGATCGCCCAGTACTGCGTGCTGATTCTGGCCTATACCATTCCTGCTATTTTTATCAGCCTGCAATTGACCGGCAATCCAGTGCCTCAGCTCGGCCTGGGAAGCACGTTGGTCGGCACCGATGTCTACCTGCTGGACAAGCTCGATATGGTGGTTACAGACCTCGGCTTTAAAGAGTACACGACCAATGTGCGATTGAGTGGTATTAATATGTTCGCCTATACCATGTCATTGATGATTGGCACGGCGGGTTTGCCTCACGTTATTATCCGTTTTTTCACTGTGCCTAAAGTTAAAGATGCACGTTCTTCTGCGGGTTGGGCGCTGGTATTCATCGCAATCCTCTACACGACTGCCCCTGCAGTAGCGGGTATGGCTCGTCTGAACTTGATTGACACCCTCGGTGGTGAAGATGGCCAGGGTTTGATCATTGAAGATCGCCCTGTCTGGTTCAAGAACTGGGAAAAAACCGGTCTACTGAACTTTGATGACAAAAACGGCGACGGTCGAATCCAGTATTCTGCGGACAAGGAAGTCAACGAGATGGTCAAGATTGATAATGACATTATGGTTTTGGCCAATCCGGAAATTGCCAAGCTGCCCAACTGGGTGATTGCGCTGGTAGCCGCCGGTGGTCTCGCTGCTGCGCTATCGACCGCCGCGGGTCTGTTACTGGCAATTTCTTCAGCGATCTCACATGACTTGCTCAAGGGTATTCTGACGCCAAACATCAGTGAGAAAGCGGAGTTGAATGCCTCTCGAATAGCAATGGCGTTTGCTATTGCTGGAGCGGGTTACCTGGGGCTCAATCCGCCGGGGTTTGCCGCGGGAACCGTCGCCCTTGCTTTTGGACTTGCAGCATCCTCGATTTTCCCGGCGCTGATGATGGGTATCTTCTCCAAGAGCATTACCAAAGAAGGCGCCATCGCTGGCATGGTTGGCGGTATTGGTGTGACCTTGTTCTATGTGTTCCAGCACAAGGGCATCATGTTTATCCCGGATACTGCGTTCCTCGGTGACACGCTCCCCAACTGGTTTTTGGGTATCGAGCCCAATGCCTTTGGCGTTGTCGGTGCAGCAGTCAACTTTACGGTAGCCTTTGTGGTGTCCAGAGTAACGGCTGAACCTCCACAGGAAGTTCAGGATTTAGTAGAACATATCCGTGTGCCCGTGGGTTCTGGCGAGGCGAATGCTCACTAAAATCAGCATGACCATTATCAGGGAGGCGCCGCTTTGCAGCGTCTTGACGCGGGCCTAAACTTGTCTCGCTGGTATCTGGTATTCCTGGATAGCAGTGCACCACCGATTGGAGCGGCACTCAGTGTTCAAGAATAAGCATGTAGTCATTGCCATCATTGTGGCCCCCATTCTTTCGATACTGGCTTGGGTTGGCGTTGGCCAGTTCACCGGTGAACAACCTCAATTGGCGCAGCCGGGCCAATCTTATCCGCTGCTGGAAAAAAGTAACTGCCGCTATAATAGTGGTGCCTGCGACCTGGCGAATGAAGATTTTAAATTCCGCCTTACTCTGCAGGATGACACTGTCGGCCCGGAGATTCTCCTGACTTCTACTCATCCCCTGGAGGGCGTGGTACTGGCAGTCGGCGTAGCGGGCACGAATCCCATACCGGTCGCTATGAGAGCATCTGATGGCAATGGCTTGGAGTGGCGCATCGCCCTGAAGGCGAAGCCAGGGCCTGCGGAGCGCATTCGAATTGCGGCTAGTGCAGATGGCAGCAGCTATTTCGCCGATGCGTCTACGACTTTTTTGCAACCAAGGGGCTAAGCTGTCTCATGAGTGACAAAATATCAACGCAGCACGTACACGATCGGGAGCAGGCCAACCACATTGACGCGCTTGGTACACCAGAACGAGTGACGGTTGCTGAATTCATTCGGCAAACTCTGCCGTTTAATGAGCTGCCTGCAAGTATCCTCTATCCCTGTGTTGCAAAAATTCTGGTGCATTACCACTGCCGAGGCGAAAGTTTTAGCGCAGATACGCCCGATAAAGGACTGCGAATTATACGCAGCGGCGCCGTGGAGTTGCGCGATAGTGATAATAAATTGCTGGATAGACTGGGCGAAGGCGAGAGCTTTCATATTATCGGTTTAAATGCTGAACGGGGGGCGGTGATAGCTACCGTTATTGAGGATGCCCTGGTCTATTTCGTGCCCGACGAGGTGTATAGAGGTTTGCGGAAGAACGATCGGAGTTTTGATCGGTACTTTAGTGGGCAACGAAACCGGCGCTTGCGCAGGGCGGCTCGCTACCAGCCTGAACTCAATACCATGATGCAGCAAGTGAACACGCTGATGAGCACCAACTTGCTCATGATGGAACCATCAGCCACGGTTCAGGAAACGGCTCAAGCCATGGCTAAGCGCAGGGTATCTTCCGCTTTTGTGGTGAAGAATACGGAGTTGCTGGGCATTGTTACTGATCGAGATTTGCGAGTACGTGCAGTGGCGAAAGCTTTGGCTCCCGAAACACCGGTAAGTCAGGTAATGACGGCAAATCCGGAATGGGTCGAGGGGCAGGAGACTATTTTTGCAGCCACCTTGCTAATGACTCAGGGTCGATTTCACCATCTGCCGGTAAAAATAAATGGTGAGACAGTCGGCATAGTAACAACCTCGGGTTTAATACTGGCGAAACAGGATGACCCAGTTTATCTGGTACAGCATATTTCGCGGCAAGCCGATGTAAACAGTATAAAACAGTTAGTTTCCGGGATGTCTAAGCTGATGATTCAGTGGGTTAACTCCGGCATGCGGGCCCAGCAAGTGAGCCAGATTTTAACCGCTGTATCCGATGCAATCACCATTCGCTTGATTCAGTTGGCAGAGGAACAATTTGGCCCAGCTCCGGTGCCGTGGTGTTGGGCCGGTTTTGGTTCCCAGGCCAGGTCAGAGCAACTGCTAGGCGCTGACCAGGACAATGGGTTGGTGATTTCTGACGCAGTGACTGCCGATCAACTTCCCTGGTTTGAGAAGTTGGCACGATTTGTTTGTGATGCTTTGAATGAATGCGGTTACGTGCATTGTCCCGGTGGCATTATGGCAATGACCGATGAATGGTGTCAGCCACTGGCCACCTGGCAGGATACTGTGCGTCGATGGACTCGTTCACCTACGCAGGACGCGGTGATGCGGGTGAGTATATTCTTCGATGTGCGTTGTATTTATGGCGATTGCTCTCTGGCAGACCGTTTGCAAGAGACCATGCTTGAGCAAGCATCGCAAAACTCGATTTTTCTGGCGGCTTTGTGCGCTAATGCACTGGAGGCCAGGCCGCCTCTGGGTATTTTTCGTCGCTTTGTGGTAGATCGTGACGGAGAGCACCGCAAGGAGTTAGATTTAAAAAAACGAGGCGTACTGCCTCTGACTGAAATTGTTCGTTTGCACGCACTGGCGCACAAGATTTCTGCGGTTAACACCGATGAGCGCCTCAAGGCACTGGCGGCGGAGAAGCATCTGACAATCACCAATAGTCGGAACCTTGCCGATGCCCTGCACTTCATCCAGCACTTGCGAATCAGTCATCAGTGCGAGCAGGTTATGCGTGGCGAAAGTGTTTCGAATTTCCTGAACCCTCGCGATCTGCCGAAGATGGCCAGAGAGCAGTTGCGAGACGCATTTACTATTATCGATGAAGCTCAGTCAGCAATCAGGCAAACCTACCGAGCGGGAATGGCTTAATGTGGCAATTGCGAGCGCCTCGCCTCGCATACAGTCATCGGGTGACCAGAACAGCGTTGCAGCAATGCTGGCAACAGCCCAAACCATCCTAAAAGGCAGATTGGCGCAAGACGCCGTTATTGATGCCTGTGGTGGGCACTTTATTGCAGGAAGCAGCGTTGCTCAGGCGACATGGTCGGATCATAGAACCCGGGGCACTGCACTCGCAGGACTGCCGCAGTCGCTATAATCTGCTGCACGTTCACGGCCACAATGCCCTGCTGGATGCTCTGGCGACAGCAGAGTTGCTGATGGCGATGGCGGCACACCGGAGTGTGGGCGAGACTTTCTCAGTGAGTGAGCTGTCATAGCCAGTGCCACTTCACATTTCTTTTACTGACAGACACACCCAATCTTTGGGTTCTCGCGTAAACTATGTATTGGGTAAGTATTTCCATCAAATGGCTGTGTGGCGAAAATAATTATGTCGAGGCTGGTTAAAAACCTGGTTGTCCCTCTGTTGGTATTAGCGGTAGCCGCTCTTATAGCTTATGCGCTGATAAATAGCAGGCCACCCTTACCGCAACGAGAGAGCACTATTACGGTGCCCGTTGTCGAGGTTCGGGAGGTGCAGCCAGGGCCTGTGCCGGTAGAGATGGAATCTCGCGGCATAGTCACGCCGCGGCGAAACATCGAGCTGGTGTCTGAAGTGTCGGGACGAGTCATCTGGGTTGATCCGGGGTTTCTCCAGGGCGAGGAGATCGCTGAGGGCCAACTGTTGTTGCGTATCGATCCCATTGATTATGAGGTGGCGCGCTCCGAGGCTGAGGCATCGTTGGCCAGCGCAGAGCTTTCGCTTGCTGAGGTGAAGGTGCTGGTCAAGAAGGCCGCGATTGCCGAGGCCGAAGCAGGTGTGGTTGCAGCAAAGGATCGTTTGCGGCAGGCCAGAACAGACCTTGCCAATACAGAAGTGAGGGCACCCTTTAATGCGGTGGTGGATATCAAACGGGTAGACCTTGGCCAATACGTGCAAGCGGGCTCTGCATTGATGAAGTTGTTGAGTACCGGGGTAGCGGAGGTGCGACTGCCGCTGCTCGCTTCGGATGTGCCTTTTGTGAAGTACGGTCAGGATGCCGAGGGCAATTGGCAAGAGCTTACGCTGACCGCGACTTTTGGTAACGTGCAACATAGCTGGCAGGCGCGCCTCGCCCGCCTGGAAAGGCGGGTCGATGAGCAAACCCGGGTCTTCTTCCTGGTCGCCCAGGTTGACCTGCCTTACGACAGGGACTTGCACTCGCATATTCTTGCGATGGGGCTATTCGTCGAGGCCGGCTTTGAAGGCAACGCGATACCCAATGCGGTTCGACTGCCTCGCTCTGCGTTGCACCAGCAAGACTATGTTTACGTTGTTACCGACGAAAAGCTTGCTCGCCGGGATGTCACCCTGATTCGGCGGGAAGGCGACACTGTGATCGTTGGTGAAGGACTGCAGCCGGGAGACCGTGTGGTGCTCAGTCGTCTGGACCTGATGGTCGATGGCATGGCGGTTCAGATAGATGGCTGAAATGGGGCAGGAGCGTGGGGTCATCGCGTGGATGGCCAACAACCCGGTGGCGGCCAATCTGTTGATGCTAGTGGTCATGATAGGTGGCCTTGCTGCGATCAATAACCTCACCAAGGAGGTTTTTCCGTCCTTTCCCACTGAGCGGGTCACCATTACCGTGCCATATCCCGGTAGCTCACCGGAGGAAGTCGAGGCGGGAATCGTTCGGATCATCGAAGAAGAAGTGCTCGATCTAGTCGGCGTAAAAGAAATATCTTCGGTCTCTCGCGAAGGTTCTGGCACTGTCACTGTGCAAATGGAGGCGGGTACGCTCATGTCGCGTGCCCTGGTGCAGATTAAAACGCGCGTGGATGGTATCGCTTCTTTCCCGGCCAATGCTGAAGAACCTATTGTCGATGAAGTCCTCTATAGGACTCGCACCATGAACGTCAGTGTCTATGGCGATCTTGACGAGTATCAGTTGAAGGACTTGGCCGATAACCTGCGCGATGAAGTGTTGAACATACCCGGGATTACCCAGGTGGCTCTGCGCGGCGCCCGGAACTATGAAATATCTATCGAGGTGTCTGATACGGCACTGCGGCGGTACGGGTTGAGTTTCGATAATGTGGTCTCTGCGGTGCAGCAGCGCTCCCGAGATCTGCCGGGTGGCAAGCTGCGGACCAATGAGGGCTCAATCACTCTGCGCTCAGTGGGGCAAGCTTATACCGCCGAAGAATTTGCCGACCTGACACTGGTAACACGCAGTGATGGCACAGTGCTGAGTGTGGGTGATATAGCCACTGTTCGCGATGGTTTTGAGGAGCAGCCGGTGCTTACCCGGCTTAATGGGAAACGCTCCGTAACCCTGGTCGTTGATCGCGTGGGCAATCAGGATGTGCTTGCCATGACCAACAACTTGCGAGCGCTTGTTGCTGGGAAAAAAGCGGAATTACCACCGGGTGTTGAAATTACGGCATGGGCAGATCGCAGCGTGATTCTGAAAGGGCGTATTAACCTGATGCTCAAGAGCGCAGCCCAGGGCGCGGTGTTGGTGATGATTTTTCTTGCCCTGTTCCTGAATACTTCGCTCGCATTCTGGGTGATTCTTGGCGTGCCGTTCTCTTTCCTCGGGGCATTGATGGTGCTTGATGTCTTTAATACCGGTCTCACAATCAACATATTCTCGGTCTTTGGCTTTATCTTAGTGCTGGGTATGTTGGTGGATGATGGCATTGTGACTGCGGAAAGTGCCTACGCCCAGTTAGAGGAAGAACGTAAAGGGGTTGATAGCATCGTACGGGGTACCCGCAGGGTGACGGTTGCCACCGTTTTCGGCGCCCTGACGACCATGATTGCCTTCGCGCCGGCAGCCCTTTTAACAGAGGGCATAGGTCGTTTGGTTTCTGTAATTGTGCCGGTGGTGGTGCTTAGCCTGATGTTCTCTCTGATTGAGACGAAGCTGATTTTGCCAGCGCACTTGCGTCACATTCGTATCGATCCAAAGCCTTCTGACGGCCGATCGCCGCTTGGTTTTCTGAGAAACATACAGCAGGCTTGTGCAGGCGGCTTGGTGCGCTTCAGTGAAGAGGTCTATCGGCCATTGCTGCAGTGGGCCGTGAACTATCGCTATGTCAGCGTGGCGATTTTCGTAGGTGGCCTCATGGTCTGTTTGGCACTGGTACCTGCCGGTATTGTGCGCTTTGTTTTCTTCCCCAACGTGCCGTCTGATTCCATTCGGGTTGATCTTAAAATGCCCAACGGGACGCCCTGGCAGAAAACACATGAATACGCCTTACGCATCGAACAAGCCGCTGGTGAAATGGACGAACGCTATCGACTGGAGACTGGCAGCGACGAGAGCGTCATCGCTGAAATGTTAACGCTGTCTAACTCTGACACTGAATCCGAACTCTGGCTCGATCTTCTGCCTAGTGAGCGTCGTATCGTTTCGTCAGTGACGCTGGGCAAGTGGTTTCGAGAGGCTTTGGGCGAGCTCAGTGGTATTCAGTCATTAATTGTCGATGCCAACTCCGGACCTGGTGGTGCCCCCGTGGATATCGAGCTGGCAGGAAATGACCTTGGGGAACTGCGCAGTGCAGCTTCGGAGTTAAAAGTGGCACTCACTCGGTTTGATGGCCTGTCAGACATACGCGATACCTTTGATGCCGGAGGGCCCGAACTGGATATCAGGGTGAGTGCCGAGGGTGAAGCATTGGGTCTCGGACAGGTGGAGCTTGCAAGACAGGTACGCCAGGCGTTTTTTGGCGCTCAGATTCAACGTGTCCAACGTGGCCGGCATGAAGTTCGGGTATATGTGCGCTTACCGGCAGAACATCGCCAGTCGCTTGATGCGTTACATCTGCTGTGGATTGAGGTGCCCGGTCGCGGCAAGGTGCCGTTCGATGTGGTGGGCACGGCTCAAGAGCAGACTGGGGTCAGTGTGATCAATCGTTTTAATCGCCAGCGAGTGGTGAACGTAAAAGCAGATCTGGACAAAGCCGTGGTGGAGCCTGGAGAAGTTAACCAGCGTATCACTAGCGAGGTTTTGCCTGACATTTTGGCTCGCTATACCAAGGTCAGTAAGCGCTTGAGCGGGGAAGCGGAAGATCAGGCAGAATCTACCAGTTCGCTTAAATTCGGTTTTCTCGCAATTCTGGTGATGATTTATGCTGCGTTAGCGGTGCCGCTGCGCAGTTATGGTCAACCCCTGATCATTATGTCGGTGATTCCTTTCGGGTTAACCGGCGCTGTTCTGGGGCACTTTATTGTTGGTAGTGATGTCAGTGTCTTGTCGGCGATAGGCATGATTGGTCTTACCGGTATTGTGGTGAACGACAGCCTCGTACTGGTTGATCATATTAACCATCGTCTCAACGATAGGAACGAAGCCTGGCGAGACGCAGTGATAAATGGCGCCGTAAGGCGATTTCGCCCCGTGGTGTTGACATCGATTACGACGTTTATTGGCCTGGTGCCGATACAGTTGGAAACCGCAATTCAGGCTCAGTTTGTGAAACCTATGGCGGTGTCAGTGGCCTTCGGAGTATTGTTTGCAACCTTTGTGACGCTTGTGTTGGTGCCTGTGCTTTATTTTGTGGGCAGGGACATCAAGGCACTTTTCACCAGGGATCCTGCCTAATGTTAACCCCCTTTCACATCGCCGTAGCGGTGCGGGACATCGATGAAGCACGTGACTTTTACGGCGCGGGTCTGGGATTTTCAGAAGGGCGAAGCAGTGACCAGTGGATAGACTTCAATATGTTTGGGCATCAATTTGTCACTCACCTCAATGCCGGCATAGGCCCGCAAGGCAGCATTGCCAGCATCGCCAACGAGGTGGACGGTCATGGCGTGCCGGTCCCCCACTGTGGAGTGGTACTGGAATTTGATCAGTGGGAAGCGTTTGCCGAGACGGCTCGAGCGGTGGTCAGTGAGTTTATTATCGAGCCCTACATCAGGTTTAAAGGGCAACCGGGGGAACAAGCTACCCTGTTTTTCAGTGACCCATCGGGCAATGCCTTAGAGTTTAAGGCCTTCCGAAATATTGATGAGCAGCTTTTTGCCACATGAGTTACCTGCTGTAAACGAAAGGCCCCTGACGAGCATAGGTGTCTGAAAAAATCTGGTCGATTACAAAACGGCTGAGTTCGCCCGCCCTCAGGTGAAAGCTCTGTGGGCTGAGCAGGGACACGTTAGCGGTGCTCTCAGAATTGCTGGATTCAATCAACGGGCAGCGTACCAGGGTCCACTTGGCGCTACTCTTTGACAGCAATTCATATTCCGCCTGTCGGTCTTTGAGTAACGAGGCGAAGCGGAGTTTGACCAATTGGCGCATCAGCCAGCCAGTGGCATTGCGCCGGTCCCCCGGCATCGTTACTGCAGCGCCTGAAATCACGATATAGCGTTCAATGTTCTGTTTTGCCATCGCTGCGAGCACGTTCCGACTAACTGTGCTCGTCAGATCGGGGGCTGATTTTTTGTTACTACCGGGGCCGATGGCACTGATCACCACGTCGCTTTCCTCCAACAGGGTTTCAATGACCTGCGGATCGCGCGCATCGCCTTGGACTATCGTAACCCGTTCTCCCAGGTAGGCCAGCTTCTCGGGTGATCGGGACAGGATGCGTAAATCGTAGCCCTGAGCCAGTGCCTGTTGGAGAATATGGCCACCTACCATGCCGGTGCCGCCGAGCAGCGCGATCGTGGTGTGTTGATTGGCGGGCTTGCTAGTGGCGAAGATTTCGTCGTTTGATAATCGCTGCTGTGATCCGGCACAGCCCCCCACAAGGGCCAAGGAGATGATTATCAATAAAAACCTGAATAGCTGATTGAGCGCTCGCAACATGGATGCCTGGACCTTCTTTTAGCGCGCTAATTCTCGCCAACATATGCGGGAGGCCTGACGATAAGAGGGCCTTATGATGCTAGCGTTTCCTGCAGCTCGCGGAGGCAATTTATCAAGCAAATTCGATGTCGTCAAAATTGGGCAGCATTGCTGGTAGAGGGAGCACGCGCGGTGGCGCTGGTCTGATTGTGACAGGCGAGGAAAAATGAGGTAATCGATGCAATTTTTTGCACTAATAGCCACAGGGTCTATGATGATAATAACGAACTTCGAGTGGATCTCGCCATGGCTCTCGCCCAGGCAATAATGACCTCCCTGTTGGATGCCGACCTTTCCGGCTCCGAGCTGGCCCGTGATTTCGAGAAATCCATGGGCTTCTTCTGGCAGTCAACCCATCAGCAAATCTATCAGGAGCTGCGCAAGCTTGCTGATAAAGGCTGGCTGAACAAAAGAGAAGTCAATCAATCGGGCAAGCCCAATAAGAACGTCTATGGGCTTACACTCGCCGGCCGTGAGGCGCTGGCTGACTGGGTGTTCGGGCCTACCAAGGTTCAGCCAACCAAAGACGAGTTATTATTAAAGCTCTATAACCTCAGCGACGACAACGTCGAGCACGTCATCGGTGAGATCACCCATCGCCGTGAAGAAGTGATGCAGCGATTGTACCTGTATGAAGCAATCAGGCGTCGTCACTACGATGACCCCGGTAGTTTGCCAGTACGTCACAAGGGAGTGTATCTGGCGCTGGCATCGGGTATTCATCAGGGGGAACAGTTTTTATCCTGGTGCGATGAAGCTTTAACCCTGTTGGCAACGGTCACTGGCAGCGCTGGCCATTAGGCGCAGCGCGCCGTTAGCTGGCGAGAAACCCCAGTGATTCTTCGTGCATGTCTCTCACGGTGGGACAGTTTTTTGGGATGCTGAACAACAGGCGGGGAAGGGCAGCCAGGTGTTTGCCTAGCACCGGTTTACCGCTATTGAGAATCGCCACGGAAATATCCCGCTGCGGGTCGGCCCAGACAAAAACGTTGGACAGCCCCACATGTCCGTAGGCGTAGTGGCTGTTCCTGCCGTAAATACCCGCCGGGTTGCCCCCCAACATAAAGCCTGGGCTGTAGCGCATAGGCAGGCCTAGTGATGCGTCCATCTGAGCCTTACCAGATTCCTGTATTGCGCGGTGAATTGTGAGCGGTTGTAAGATCTGTTTTCCCTTGTACTCACCATAATCGAGCAGCATTTGAAAAAATCGGCTGGCTTCTTCGGCGGTAGCATACATATTGCCGGACGGTAGCACTGCACCCTTGAATTCCTGGGTATTGGTGAGAGGGATTACCTCGCTGTAGTCCAGTCCCAAAGCGTCTTTGATGCGGGGCCCCAGCGGGCCCAGAGGCAAGCCCGTAAAGCGATTGACCGCGGCTTTTTTCATGTCTTTCTTTGTGAGGCCGTAACGGAAGTAGCGCATGCCCATTGGCCTGCTGATGTGCTTGCTCAAATACTGTTGTGCAGTCATGCCGGTGGTTCGGCGGATGAGCTCATCGAGGATAAATCCACCGGTAATTGCATGGTAAGCGGATGTTCTGCCAAGGTTGTCAATGGGGTCTGCTGCGCAGATTGCCGCTAGCGCTGCCTCGCGGTCAAATAGCAGTGCGGCATCGCCATTCTCACCTAAACCAGGCACGCCGGCGCGATGGGCCAGCAACTGATAAATGGTGATGAAGCCTTTGCCGTTTTGTGAAAACTCCGGAATGTAGTAGCTCACCGGGTCCAGAAGGTGAATTTTTCCTTGCTCTGCCAACAAGTGGACCAACATTGCACTCACGCCCTTAGACGCGGAGAACAGGCAAATGGGTGTATTCAAGTCGCCGATGATGGCGTCTTCACTGTCTGCATCGCCGCTTTGGTAACCGATACTGCGGTTCAGTACGATTTTTCCATGGCGTCGCAGGCAGATGCTGAGCATGGGATACATGCCGGTGCGATAGAGGCTCAGGGTGTCTGCCCAGATAGCGTTAACGGCGGCCTGGCTTAAACCAGCTTCAGCGGGTATGACTTCGTTGGCCCGGTCAATGCTGGTAATTTCATCCAGGTCCCGAGGAATGGGGGTGGCATTGAAATGGCTGTTTATCTTCTTGCGAAATTGCCCCAGGATCATGCACCTTAGCCCCTGCTCACGTTTGG
>OCVR010000146.1_pt1 | contig 57530 bp, 51 predicted proteins | sample 1539091 | NCBI WGS metagenome assembly OCVR01 (sample SAMEA3355530, study PRJEB22509) | marine metagenome | biome: marine; feature: coastal ocean; material: water | place: USA | collected 2010-08-07 | depth 16 m | reverse complement strand
AAACTTATTTTAAATCAATTAAGTAACATTTTAACAACATTTTAACATTAATAATTCACATGGCAGGTCACTAAATTTAAATTATTAAACAGAGACATAAAGGTGCATGAACACTCTCAGCGTATTAAAGCCTTTGAATAGAGGTTTTCTCATACTGCAAAATATTTAGATCCTCGTATTCAAAGATTAGGAGTGATAAATGAATAAGTTGGAAATAAAAAATATAGCTCAACAATCGACCCCTAAAGTTAAAATAAAGTTCTTCAAACAATACTTAAGACACGAAATAATAAACGAACTCGATACAAGTGATTGTATCGGCATTGAACTAGGGGTGGCTGGAGGTCATTATTCGCAGAGGATGATGGGTAGTGGCCGATTTAGAAAGTTTTATGGCGTTGATCTATACGAAGATCATCACAACACTAAAGAGTACATAGGAGCACTTAAAACAATCGGTTTAGAAAAAAATTATTGTCTTTTACGCATGTCTTTTGATGAAGCTATAGATCTGTTTGATGATGCTTACTTCGATTTTATATACTTTGATGGGTACGCGCATACGGGTGAAGAAGGCGGTAAAACATTTTCCAATTGGTTCAAAAAACTCAAAGTGGGAGGTATGTTTGCCGGTGACGACTATCATGATGATTGGCCTTTGGTTAAATGGGCCGTTAACGATATGGTTACTAAAATCGGTTGTGACTTAAATGTGACCATAAAGACAGAAAACACTTATCTAAACCGCTATCCAACTTGGTTTTTCATCAAAGAAAAAGAGTGTGATTTCACATCAGATGCAGCGTTGCTAGAGTTGGGTACTAAAATCCGTAATAGTACTAGAAAAAAGGCCAGTAATGAAATTACGCTTACCATAGATCAGATTTCGTCGATCCTTAAACAAGTGAAACTGAAGCAGCCGAAAATTGCGAATTCCTTAAAAAAACTTCTCTAACTTGATCTGTGCACGGTATGAGTAACCCCCAAAGTTTTCTCAGGTACTCGTAAAGCCCTAAAGAACGAATTCTAATTACGTAGCAGGGGTGTTGCCGACAATGGATGTATCTGGTCTGTTCTTGTTTGAAGTCCAGAGGCTTTTTTACTGCCTTGGAGTAAGCCTCCTCTGTGGTTTCCAAAGCTTTCTGATCTCGCCCTTTGTGACGCATTATGTGGTTAAGATGCTTGGCAATGGCGTTTCCAGTGACCTTTCTGACTGGATGCCTATTATATGTATGTTACGCATCTGAGGCCGTATTTTGATTAAACTACTACCATAACGGGGTGACTATCCGCCGTGATTCTGATGTCTTCTATTCGACAGTTTGCGTCACCATCATGGCACTTTACTGACAAAAGTAATGAAACTGTTGCTAAATCATGCGGCCCAACGCCCGTCGGCGTTTGAGTGGCTCTGACGTAACGGCCTCACGCTGAACAAATCGCAGGTGGCCAATAGCATTGGCAAACTCTTGATGCTTCGACTTACGTTCAAGATAGTCCAATAATTTGTACAGATTGATCGGTTGACGGATGATCAGCGCCTTGACCCGCTCTACCGCTTCTGCATGGGAATAGAAATCCACGTACTGACAGGCGGTTTGCGTTGGGGTCAGAATGTAAAAGTCGTGCTCCCCCCGAGGAGTATAACGCGTGATATCAAACGGTGATGCGCCCAAGGCATAAACCTTAGGAATAAAACAGCAAACCCCCGAAGCATGATGCTTAAGAACAGTTCCTGAGACCTGTTTAAAACCCAGTGGATCCAGCCGTGCAATTGCATGATTGCGCATCGCCGGAGACATCATATCCACGTCTGCGCGATCATACTTGAGGTCGTCAAATATCGATATCACCCTTAGGTTTGCATCTGCGACGCACATGTAGGGCCCCAGATTCAACGCCTCTGGATTATCTGACAGCGGAGCGTGTTTGATCGATAGACTCATAGCTGCTCATTCAAGTGACGTACACTCTCAGCATACACCCTCAAAACTTCGCACATTACCAAGTTTACCGCTTTGCCAATCCCAAACTTACAGGTCGTGGACCGGCTACTGCAAATGAAAGACACTGCTTTACCCCTTTGATTTTCTGAATATTATCGTGATTTTATTCAAAAAGAGGCTACTATTTGTAAAACGCTCTTCTGCTGCCAAAATCCCTGACCCTTTTCCGCCATGCTTGATAACTGCCCCTACGAAGATTGTTTCGCATCAAGGTTTTTACCTCTTTTTCACGTAAACCGTACTGCTGCTGGATGTGCTCGAATGATATGTGGTCTGAAAGCGCCATCTGTATAACGTCGCTAATTTGATCAGGGGACAGGTGTTTCATACCGCTGAAAATAATGTGTTTGACTGAAAAACAAGTCTCGAAAAACCATTTATTTACTGCAGCCGGAGTTTGTACCGGAAATTAAGACGTCAGGGCTGCGAGACACAGCTTGAGGAGTTGATTGGGTCAGACTGCCTTTGCAAAGCTCCTCCTCAATAACCGACCAAGCGATTAAGGAAAATGTTGGCTCCGTGCATGACCCACTTGTCTAGAGCATAAAAATTGCAGAACCTAAATCCCAAGACTACAGATGCTGGATATGACAAAATCTGCTGCGAATAACAGGTCACAGCCCACCGCTCTTTTCCAACCTTAAGGGGTATTCAGCGTGGCCACACCACCCGAATTAGGGTATCCCACGCCTGCGACGCTGTCCCAGAATTTTTCCAATCTGAGATATGTATTGAGTATTTTGTAGCTTTTGATAACTCATATAATGAAAAATCTATGCAGAGAGGCCTTCAGAATATGCATATCCATATGACTGACCATTACATCAATTTACTTGGTTGGGTTTTGTTTCTCATTTCGGCGATTGGTTTTTGCATAGCCAGCGTTGGCAGTTTTTGGGCTATGTTTGGCAGCGTTTTTTTTCTCATTGCGTGCCTCGTCTTTATGATACCGTTTTTCCGGCGCAAAGGCGTGCCCGACGATACCCATTAAGTAAAAGGAAATAAGAGAGTAAGAAAAGATAAGAAAAATATCACATTAACATGTAGGAATGACACCATCCCAATGCCGTGGCTTTATCAAATTAGAATTAGAGTGAGCAAAGAGCTCTCCGAGGCTCTTCGTACCACATCACAAAGCGCTGAGGTTATTGAAATCAATGCCATCGCGCAAAAACACGGCACCAGGCTCGTCTGTACCTTTGATGGTTTTTCTGATTACTGCGCAGAAGCTGAACAAAACGGAACGGAAGATTACCCGTTGTACGACTGGACAAAGCAGACAATATCTAACCCTGAAAAAGTGCAAAAGCATCTAAGATCTTTCGCTTTTTACAAAGGTGATGAGCAAGTCTACTCCTTAGCTTTGGCCGACGCACTCTTTTTCGATTTAGAGATTTTATTGAAGTCAGGCAAAATTGAAGAACTCAACAAGATAGATAGTAATCCCAAAAACAACCCCCAGCCTCCAACAACCGAGGGTTCTGCCCTATAGGGATCGTCGCGACAATTTGTGTTTGTGCGGTTTCGACCACGGGCCCTGATGGGGTCCACAAATCAATTTCTGACAGCTTAACAACCTTTTGATTCAGGTGCATTCAGCAACATATTTTGATTTTGCCCGCAGGCTTTTGCACGATAGCTTCGAGATCCTTACTGACGCATTGTGGTTTCCATTAAGACAGTTTGCAGTGCTTAAAGTTGGTTGTTGGTTAAAACTGACCAGACGATCTTTACCGTTTTATTGACCCATAGCTCCAGTTGCAAACGCGGGCGGGTTTCACTTATTTGACGTATGATTTGATATAGCTCGTTGGGCCAGCCGAATATCACAATCCATAACGGTCAATTCACACAGCGAATGATGAACGCTACAGACAGACCTCTTTATCAATCAACAAAGTAATGTTTCGAGATAAGCAGCACCATCTGTGCGCACCTCAAAGGCCTGTTAATGGCAACCATCTCAACTTCATTGGAAATCCCAAAAAACGCTCTGGGCCGCCGCGCGGTGAGCAGCGCCTATTGAGACGATTGTAAGCACAGCATCCTTTGTCGAAGATGCGTTGATAATTTGGGTGTTTACATAGGTTACGACCGCGCTTGTGACCGCGCTGCGCCTGCGTGAGACGTGCATTATCATCGTTTTGCGCATCGCTGTCTTCTTGCTAGAAAACTGAGCCAGCTGTTTGACGGCATTTGCGACGATGACTATCAGCTCAGCGTCGTATTGCTGCACTGCGCAAACTCTATCTTAGACGTCGATGCGACCACACGAACCACAGAGCTGCGGCTGCATGACGATCAGATTGACGGGACAGCTTGTATCTATCGCACCTTCTGCAATGGGACGAATGGCTGCGATCACGGCAAAGAGAATACCTTCTTCAACTGCTTTTTGGGGGTCGGGTTCTTGGTATCATAAAACATCATAATGCCGCCTCATTTAGTAGACGAAACTCTACTCCACGGTCACTAGATCTGGCGTGCAAACCAGCGGCTTTTGTGGCCCGCGAAACCGGTGTTATCCGTCGCGTCCGGGTTCGTTTGCATCGCTGGAGAACAATGCGATCTTGTTACCATGAGGGTCGCGAAGATAGCCAACATAAAAATGGGGGCCATACGCGTTACGAAAACCGGGCTGGCCCTCGTCAAAACCTCCAGCGGCAAGCGCGGCAGAGTGAAGGTCACGAACCTGCTTTTGACTGCGCGTCTGAAATGCGGTCATAGTACCGTTTCCAGGCAAGGCCCGACATCCATCAAAGGGTGATTTAACGTAGAAATCTGGCAGAATCGGGGACTGTCCCGGTTGTACGGGCAGAACATAGCTAAGATCCCCTTGAAACCTTTCTAACCCGTAACCAAGGGCTGGCAGGAACGCAGAATAAAAACGTTCTGCGCAATCGATGTCGTCAGCCCCAACGGTGACGTAGGCAATCATTCTGTGCACTCCTGTTTGGAAGTTTGGGGATTGTCCCGAGTGTGCGAACTTTCTAGCCCGCAGGCAAACAATTTGGATCCTTAATCGCAATACCAAACATCGCTTGATCCCCTATTTGGCTAGATTGACATCAGCGACGTGATCAAATCCTTCAAAGATTGGTAAAATTTCAGCAGAAACAACAGTACGTTAAATCGCGCCTCCGCAGTCGACCCAGGTATAAACGCAGCGAATGACCGCCATGTTACCGTTCAGATGCCACTTTTTACAAATCTTGACCGATCCTAAAACCTCACCAGTGCCACCCTAACGCTCGGCGCGTCGTCGACGCTCAATCATATCCGCCAGTGCTTCAGCCTCATCGGCGATATCGGCAAAAGCCATTGCTGCGCCCTCAGACACCGGTTCGGCGCTGGCGCTGCCTGTGCCGCGCCGTCGTCGCAGATCGTGCAGCTTTGCTTGGGTCTCTTCCAATGCGGTCTCTGCCGTCTTTGCCCTCTCTTCTAATCCCGAGGTGCGATCAGCCAACATCAACCCGGCCATCAGCAGCATCCGGGCTTCGGGCAAACGGCCGATATGTTTGGTTAAAATCTCGGTCTCAGTGTCGAGCATTTTTGCGGCCTTCTGCAAGTGGGCCTCTTCGCCCGGCGCACAGGCGACATCAAAGCTGCGTCCACCAATGTTGACTTGGATTTCCGGCATTACAGGCTCTCCTCAAATCCAGCACCATTCGAGGCGGTTTTCTGCAGCAATACATTGAGCGATGTGATGACCACCTGCGCCTCGGCCTGATCGGCACTTCGGGCCGCATGCAGTGACACAATCTCTTCCATCATCGCTTTGTTGATCAATTCCGCATCCGCGACCCCAGTTTCATTGGCGGTGCGCAGCGCGTGATTGCTCTGACGCAATTGTTCGTTGGCGAGGCGCAGTTTTTGCAGATCTTCATCGAGCTTGCGCATTGCGGATTGCTGTTTACCGATGTCGGCTTCAAGCTTGGTCAGAAACCCCTGCTGGCGCTCGCGCAGACGACGGACCCGCTGTTCAAGCTGCGCATTGGTTGACTGTTCTTCTGCCAGTTCCGCATTTGCCTCCTGCAAGTTTGATTGCAATTGGCTGACTTTACTCTCAAGTTCATGTGCCACAGCGTTGGCCATTTGTGGAACTGGCTCGCGTTCAATACTTTTTCGTATCCGGTCCAGCGCCGTAGTGATCCGCCGTTCAGTCACATCTATTTGCGGCATCGGATATCCATCCCCATTTTTGTCTAAGTCGAAATCAGCCACGCCATGACGATTCGCAGGGCGCATGACAAGATTATAGATTACTTTAAACAAAATAAATCTCTCTATGACCCGCAAACGACGTCAAGCGTGGCTTGATCTTCGCTTTGAGGCTGGTATTGAGCTTCTGATCACTCATTCATCTAAGGGATACCCGTATTTTGGACATTCAAGACCTTCGGACCCGGCACCCCGCCCATTGGCAAAAAGCTGCCGCCATCCGCGCTTTGACGCTCGATGCTGTGCGCGCAGCAAATTCTGGTCACTCAGGCATGCCGATGGGCATGGCCGATGTCGCGACAGTGCTGTTTGAAAATCATCTCAAATTTGATGCCACTGCCCCGTACTGGCAGGATCGGGATCGCTTTATCCTGTCGGCCGGCCACGGCTCGATGTTGATCTACAGCCTACTGCATCTGACCGGATATGCCGATATGACGATCGATCAGATCCAAAATTTCCGCCAATGGGGCGCCATCACCGCAGGCCACCCGGAATACGGCCACGCCACAGGTGTCGAAGTCACCACGGGCCCGTTGGGTCAGGGCATCGCCAATTCGGTCGGCTTTGCCATGGCCGAAGAGATCCAACGCGCCCGCTATGGTGCCAAGATCGTCGATCACCATACCTATGTCATTGCAGGCGACGGGTGTTTGATGGAAGGCATCAGCCAAGAGGCAATCGGACTTGCCGGACGTCAAGCGCTGTCAAAGCTCATCGTGTTTTGGGACAATAACAACATCACGATCGACGGGTCTGTCGATCTGTCCGACCGCACGGATCAGGTGGCCCGCTTCAAGGCCAGCGGCTGGGATGTGCAAGAAATAGACGGCCATGATCCGATGGCGATTGATGCTGCAATCAAAAATGCCAAAAAGAGCGCGTCGCCGTCGATGATTGCGTGCAAAACACATATTGCGCTGGGCTCCTCTGCGCAGGACACGTCAAAAGGACATGGCGCCCTGACCGATGCAACACTGGTTGCCGACACCAAGGCCGCCTATGGCTGGACTTCAGCGGCGTTTGAAATTCCGGCCGAAATCAAAGCCCAATGGGCGGATATCGGCCGTAAGGGCACTGCGGCTCGGCTGGAGTGGGAAGCACGTTTGGCAGGGCTTTCTGGTACAAAACAAGCAGAATTTGCCCGTATCTATGCCGGTGATGCGCCCAAAAAACTCGGGGCGGCGATCAAGGCACTGAAAAAACAGGTGGCGGCAGACGCGCCAAAGGTAGCGACCAGAAAATCCAGCGAGATGGTATTAAATGTGATCAATCCACTGATGGCTGAGACCGTCGGCGGATCGGCCGACCTGACCGGATCGAATAATACCAAGACCGGCGATCTAGGGGTGTTTGATACAGACAACCGCGGTGGACGCTATGTCTATTGGGGCATTCGCGAGCACGGCATGGCGGCCGCGATGAACGGCATGGCATTGCATGGCGGAGTACGGCCCTATGGCGGTACTTTTATGTGCTTTACCGATTATGCCCGCCCAGCGATGCGATTGGCAGCGCTGATGCAGGTGCCAACGGTCTTTGTGATGACCCATGACTCTATTGGATTGGGCGAAGACGGCCCCACGCACCAGCCGGTCGAGCATCTGGCAATCAGCCGTGGAACCCCCAATACTTATGTGTTTCGTCCCGCAGATACGGTCGAGACCGCCGAAAGTTGGGAGGTTGCATTGACCTCTAAAACCACCCCAACCGTGCTGGCGCTATCGCGCCAAGGGCTCCCGACCGTGCGGACCGATCATAAAACCAAAAACCTATCAGCACAGGGGGCCTATGTTCTGGCTGATGCCGTTGGCCGGCGCCAAGCCATTCTAATCGCCACAGGCTCGGAGGTTTCAATCGCCTTGGCGGCCCGCGACACCTTGCAAGCCGAAGGCATTGGCACGCGGGTTGTCTCGATGCCATGTATGGAACTATTTGCCGCACAAGACGCCGCCTATCGCAGGCGGGTTCTGCCAGGTGGCCCGGTGCGGGTCGCGATTGAGGCAGGCGTGCGTCAGGGGTGGGACCAGTGGTTGTTGGGCGAACGCGGTCGTGAAAACAAAGCCAGCTTTATTGGTATGAGCGGATTTGGCGTATCGGCCCCCGCAGAGGTTATTTACCAGCAGATGGGAATCACCGCTGACGCAACCGTGGCGGCAGTTAAATCTCTGCTGTAACCGGCCCTTTTTGAGCCTCAAAAATCTATGCCGCGCGGTTGTACACCGTGCGGCACGGACAATTTACATGCAAAATCAAAGGACGTCCCACATTGTTAGCGCAACCACGAACTCATTTCTTTTGTTACCGCTAACATATTGTAAAGTAAGTATTTTTTCCTTTTAATCCAGCAAGGCTAGTCGTATACAAGCACGCATATCAGCGTAGCAGGAGCGGCAGCATGACAGTCACACTCGGTATCAATGGATTTGGCCGAATTGGCCGTTGCACTCTGGCACATATTGCCGAAAGTGCCCGCAATGATGTGCAGGTGGTCAAGATAAATGCCACCGGGCCCATAGAGACCAATGCACATTTGTTGCGCTATGACAGTATTCACGGTCGGTTTGGCGGCACAGTACAGGTCACAAAAGACACCCTTGATTTAGGTCGTGGTCCAATGCAGGTTTTCTCAAGCTATGACCCCACGAGCCTTGATTGGGATGGCTGTGATGTGGTTCTTGAATGTACCGGTAAATTCAACGACGGCGCCCGCGCCAAAGTACATCTAGATCGCGGCGCAAAATCAGTTCTGATCTCAGCGCCGGCGAAACAGGTCGATAAGACGATTGTGTACGGCGTCAACCACCGCAGTTTGACAGCGCAGGATCATATGGTCTCAAACGGATCCTGCACCACGAACTGTCTGGCGCCTCTGGCTAAGGTTTTGAACGATGCCATTGGGATTGAACGTGGGATTATGACCACGATCCACAGCTATACCGGCGATCAACCCACGTTAGACCGTCGTCATGACGATCTCTATCGTGCCCGGGCAGCCGCAATGGCAATGATACCCACGTCTACCGGTGCGGCGAAAGCTTTGGGTCTGGTGCTGCCGGAACTTGACGGCAAGTTGGACGGCACTGCTATCCGCGTCCCCACGCCAAATGTCTCGGCTATTGATCTGACCTTCGAAGCCGGTAAATCGGTCACTGTCGCCGATGTGAACGCAATTGTTCAAGAGGCCGCCAACGGTCACATGGGCGCGGTCATGAGTTATGACCCGGCTCCCAAAGTTTCGATAGACTTTAACCACACCCCTCACTCGTCGATTTTTGCCCCCGACCAGACCAAAGTCGTCGGGGGGCGCACCGTGCGGGTGCTGGCATGGTATGACAATGAATGGGGGTTCTCCTGCCGCATGGCCGACGTTGCCGGAGCCATGGGTCGACTTTTACATTGATTTCTCGCTCTGAAATAGTTAAGATTGTGTTATTAAATCCAATTACTATTTCAGGTGGTGAGATAATGACTAATACAATTTCAGCGGGTTTGGGACTGTCCGTACTGGCTTTTCTCATGCTAGATTTTGGATTCAGCAACAGCGAGAACGCTTTATTTCTTGCCCAAAAATTCGTCTTAGCCATGGAAGAAATAGCGATTTGGCGCTAATGCGCAAATTAGCCGTGGTAAGGATACATCATTAAAGCCAGCACTGCCTAGGATCCGTTGCGTGATCTTGACTTTAAGTCGAAATCATGGTGTTAGCGCTATCATAAATTTGTCAAAGGGGTGAGCATGCCGGTCAAAGTTGCAATAAATGGGTTTGGGCGTATTGGGCGAAATATTTTACGGGCGATCATAGAGTCAGACCGTAGCGATATCGAAGTCATTGCCATCAATGATCTGGGATCTGTCGCAACCAACGCTCATTTGCTGCAATACGACAGCGTGCACGGCCGCTTTCCGGTAAAGATAAACCATAGTGAAACCAGTCTTAACGCCGGACGCGGGGATATCCGGGTGACGGCCCTGCGCAACCCGGCTGACCTGCCGTGGCAGGATGTGGATGTCGCGCTTGAATGTACCGGTGTGTTCACCGATCGTGAGAAAGCCGCCATTCACCTTGACAACGGTGCGACCCGCGTTCTGGTTTCGGCCCCATCAAAAGGCGCGGATAAAACCATTGTTTACGGTGTCAACCACACCGAGATCAGCGCAGAAGACCGGGTAATCTCGAACGCCTCATGTACGACGAATTGCCTGTCACCGGTCGCGCAAGTTTTACATCAAAACATTGGGATAAAACGCGGATTTATGACAACGGTTCACAGCTATACTGGCGATCAACCTGCCCTCGACACCATGCATAGTGATCTCTATCGGTCACGCTCCGCCGCCCTGAGCATGATCCCAACGTCAACCGGTGCGGCAAAGGCTGTTGGGCTAGTTCTGCCGGAACTGGCCGGCAAGCTGGACGGCGTTGCAATTCGTGTCCCGACACCGAATGTCTCTTGCGTTGACCTGACCTTTGAGACCCTTCGCGATACCAGCGCGGCAGAAATCAATCAAATGGTTACCGCCGCTGCAGCCGGCCCCTTAAACGGCGTTCTCGGTATCACAGATGAAAAACTGGTTTCCATTGACTTCAACCACGACCCAAGAAGCAGCATTTTGGCCACAGATCAAACCAAAGTGATGGATGGGAATCTGTGTCGGGTGTTGATTTGGTATGACAACGAGTGGGGTTTTTCAAACCGAATGGCCGACACCAGCGTTTATATGGCAAGCCTCGGCGCTTAGCGCCGCGCTAAGTTGGCTGTTGCTGCGCTCTGCGAGCCCCTCTTGCCACGCACATGGGTCTATTTGCCGAACCGCTTCAGCAGGTGGGCCTTAACAGGGGGTGTGACGAATTTCGACACGTCCCCGCCCAGTCTTGCAATTTCCTTGACCAATTTCGACGCAATCGCTTGGTGCTTGGCCTCAGCCATCAAAAACACCGTCTCTACCGAGCTGTCCATCGCCCGATTCATGCCAACCATCTGAAACTCATATTCAAAATCTGCCACAGCGCGCAAACCGCGCACGATCACCTGTGCGCCTACATCATGCGCACAATCGATCAACAGACTCTCAAAGGGATGCGCCACAATCTCGGTGCCAGTCGCAGCACCGAGTGCGGCGCATTCAGCCTCGATCATCGCAACACGGTCTTCAAGCGAAAACAGCGGGCCTTTGTCGCGATTGATAGCAACGCCAATGACCAGACGATCCACAAGCAGAGCCGCCCGGTTGATAATATCAAGATGGCCCAAAGTAATCGGGTCGAAGGTTCCCGGGTATAATCCAATGCGCATAGCGATATCTTCCTAAACTGCGGCTCGCCGCACGCAATAATATTACGAAGGAAATTGCAAGGGCTTCAATGCCCCTTAATCATCCCTTCCAAGGCCTGATTTTCCATTGCCAGTTCATTAAGCTTGGCTTTGACCACATCGCCAATCGTAATCAGGCCGACCAACATCTTGTTTTCGATAACGGGCATATGTCGAAACCGGCCTTCAGTCATGCGTCCCAGAATAGCATCGGCACTGTCCGACAGCGCACATATCTGCACAGCAGTGGTCATATACTCCTCAACCGGTTCGGCCAGACATTCTGGCCCCTTCCGGGCCAACGCCCGCACGATATCGCGTTCCGATAAAATGCCTGCTATAGTGTTTCCGTCATCCGAGACCACGACCGTTCCGATACGCCGCGCCGCTAAAATTTTCGCCGCCGCCCTGATCATCTGTCCTACAGGCACTGTAACAACAGCCATATCTTTCTTGGTCTTCAGTATTTGATGAACTTGCATTGCAAAACCTCCATCACAACTGCCACAGTTTGAGCATCATACAACTGCAAGTGTCGTGTCAAGATACGTGTTTCGCGCAAATTTAGCGTTTTGATAATCCTCGAATATCACATTCAAGATCGTTTATTTACAAATTGCCAAACGAATCATAACCTTACGTTATGATCGTCTTTACGATTTGGAATAAAAAATTGCTTTTTGTCCGATAAATTTACTGGTTGGCGGCAGGAAAAAAAATGATACACAACATCAAACGCCTTTTATCAGCGATCGGGATCACAATTGCGGCCTTATGATAAATCGGGCGCGAACCCTGCCAAAAAGCCGGCCAGCCCTTGGCCATACCTTGGTGAAGAACGAGGAATGAAGAAACAAAATGCAAGAGCTTACACATTACATCAATGGCGCCCATGTCGCGGGGGCTTCTGGTCGGTTTAGCAACGTCTACAATCCCGCCACCGGAGAGGTTCAGGCCAAGGTGCCTCTGGCCTCTGCAGACGAAATGGCGCAAGCGGTCGAAATTGCGGCCGCCGCACAGGTCGCATGGGGTGCTGTCAATCCACAGCGCCGTGCACGGGTGATGATGAAATTTGTTGACCTGCTGAACCGCGATATGGACGCACTGGCCGAGGCGCTGAGCCGTGAGCACGGCAAAACCCTGCCCGACGCCCAAGGCGATGTACAGCGCGGCTTGGAGGTTGTCGAATATTGCATCGGTGCGCCGCAAATGCTGAAAGGCGATTTTACCGACAGCGCCGGCCCCGGTATTGACATGTATTCGATGCGGCAAGCGCTGGGCGTCTGCGCCGGCATTACACCGTTCAACTTTCCTGCTATGATCCCGATGTGGATGTTTGCCCCTGCTATCGTCTGTGGCAATGCCTTCATCCTCAAACCCTCCGAGCGCGACCCTTCAGTTCCTTTAATGCTGGCCGAATTGATGGAAGAAGCCGGGCTTCCAAAAGGCGTCCTTCAGGTTGTTAACGGCGATAAGGAAGCAGTGGATGCGATCCTTGATCATGATGTGATACAGTCGATCGGGTTTGTCGGCTCCACTCCAATTGCCGAGTATATCTATGGCCGTGGATGTTCAAACGGCAAACGGGTGCAGTGCTTTGGCGGAGCCAAAAACCACATGATTATCATGCCTGATGCGGATATGGATCAAGCGGCAGATGCCTTGATCGGAGCCGGCTATGGTGCCGCAGGCGAACGCTGTATGGCAATTTCCGTTGCGGTTCCAGTGGGCGATGAGACCGCAGACCGGTTGATCGAAAAACTGGTGCCGCGGATCGAAAAGCTGAAAGTTGGGCCCTACACGTCCGGACAGGACGTGGATTACGGTCCCGTGGTTACCGCTGCCGCCAAAGACAACATCCTCAACCTCGTTCAAACCGGCGTTGATCAGGGCGCGACCCTTGTGGTGGACGGCCGTGATTTCAGCTTGCAGGGCTATGAGGACGGATTTTTCGTCGGGCCACATTTGTTCGATAATGTCACGCCGAACATGGACATCTATACCAAGGAAATCTTTGGTCCGGTTTTATGTACGGTTCGCGCCGGAAATTACGAAGAGGCGCTCGGCTTGGCGATGGATCACGAATACGGCAATGGCACCGCGATCTTTACCCGGGATGGCGATGCGGCACGCGATTTTGCCAATCGGATCAACATCGGCATGGTCGGGATCAATGTTCCGATTCCGGTTCCGCTGGCCTATCACACATTTGGTGGCTGGAAAAAATCAGTGTTCGGCGATCTGAACCAACATGGTCCGGATGCATTTAAGTTCTATACCCGCACCAAAACCGTCACCGCGCGCTGGCCCTCGGGCATCAAGCAAGGGGGCGAATTTAACTTCAAAGCCATGGATTGACCCATGGGCGGCGCTTTGCCCATGTTGGGCATGGCGCCTGTTTATCCATGATTTAGGGCAGCACCCTGCCCTAGTCGTATCGTGTTACACGCTATTCCTGCCCTGTTGCTAACACCCGCATTTGTGGACGTGACTGCGCTCAGGGGAATTATTTTGCGGTGGCGCAGGCCGCGCTGGAGGGCGACCCGCTTTGAAACTCTGGCAGCACCAACTTTGAAATAATGTTGCAATAGTTTTTGACCTTTGTGACAAGAATATAGGGGAACAGTTGATGGAATTTGCGCGGAGCGAGGAACAAGACGCTATTTTTGATATGGCGTACGGGTTCGGGCAAGACCATATTGCGCCCCATGCCCTGACATGGGACAGGCAGGGCGCGATACCGAAACATCTGTGGCCAAAAGTCGCCGAATTGGGTTTGGCAGGCATTTATGTCCGCGAACAAAGTGGTGGCTCGGGTCTAAGCCGTCTGGATGCCGCACTGGTGTTTGAAGCACTGGCCATGGCCTGCCCATCGGTGGGATCCTTTCTGTCAATCCACAATATGTGTGGCGGCATGATTGATAGCTTTGGCTCGGAAGAAACCCGCGCCAAATGGCTGCCGGATATCTGCGCGATGACCAAAATATTCAGTTACTGTCTGACCGAGCCCGGATCCGGCTCAGATGCGGCCGCGCTGCGCACCCGTGCCACCCGCAGCAATGAAGGGTACGCGCTTAGCGGCACCAAGGCCTTTATATCTGGCGGCGGGTATTCCGACGCCTATATCGTGATGTGTCGCACAGGCGAAGACGGCCCCAAGGGAATCAGCGCCGTTGTTGTCGAAGATGGCGCGCCGGGGCTGTCTTTTGGCGCCCTTGAAGACAAGATGGGATGGCGCGCCCAACCCACGGCTCAGGTGCAGTTCGACGATTGTAAAATCCCGAGCGACAATCTGATCGGCGATGAGGGGCACGGGTTTCGCTATGCCATGGCCGGATTGGATGGCGGACGGCTCAACATCGCCGCCTCGGCGCTTGGCGGCGCGCAAAACGCCTTGAATATGACGCTGGCCTATATGGGCGAACGCAAAGCATTTGGCAAAACCATCGATCAGTTTCAAGCTCTACAGTTTAAACTGGCCGAAATGGAGGTGAAACTTCAGTCGGCACGGGTCTTTCTACATCAGGCCGCCTGGAAGCTGGACACTGAAGCTGCCGATGCGGGTAAATTCTGTGCCATGGCAAAACTCTATGTCACCGATGCCAGCTTTGAGGTTGCCAATACCTGTCTGCAATTGCATGGGGGTTATGGCTATCTAAGCGATTACGGCATCGAAAAGATTGTGCGTGATCTGCGCGTCCATCAAATTCTTGAAGGCACAAATGAAATTATGCGTATGATTATTTCCCGCCAGATGCTGTCGGATCGCGGCTGATGCCCGATATTATCATTACCAAAAGCGGTAGCGCCGGGCGCATCACCCTGAACCGGCCCAAAGCGCTGAATGCAATGACCTATGCGATGTGTACTGCCATAGAGGCGGCGCTTGAGGCATGGCGCGCCGATCCCGCAGTATCCCTAGTGATCTTTGACGCGGCCGGCGAAAAAGCGTTTTGCGCGGGCGGGGACATTGCCGAATTATATACCACGGGCATGCAGGGTGATTTCGCCTACGGCCAGACCTTTTGGCGCGATGAATACCGGCTCAATGCCAAGCTGCATTGCTATCCCAAGCCTGTAATCAGCTTCATGCAGGGCTTCACTATGGGCGGCGGCGTTGGATTGGGCTGTCACGGCAGTCACCGGGTGGTTGGTGAAACCAGCCAGATTGCCATGCCGGAATGTGGTATCGGCTTGATCCCCGATGTTGGAGGCTCGCTAATTTTGGCCTCAGCGCCAGGACGGTTGGGTGAATACCTTGGCACAACAGCCACGCGGATGAATGCAGGTGACGCCATTCTTGCCGGCTTTGCGGATTATTTTATACCCCAGGATCACTGGCCGTCTTTGATTGAAAAGCTGCAAGAAACCGGCAATTGCGCGCTGATTTCCGCGGCGGCGCAACCCGCCTCTGAGGGGCCGGTGTCCCGTGACAAACAATTGATTGATCGCCACTTCAGCGGTGAAACACTGACGGATATTGTCAATGCGCTGCGCCATGATGACAGCGCCTTTAGTCAGAAAACGCTGGGGTTAATGGCGCGCAACTCACCGCTTGCGATGGCTTGCAGCGTCGAAGCCATTCACCGGTTGCGTGGCTCACCCGAGATGCACAAAGCACTGGAATTGGAATACCGCTTTACCTATCGTGCGATGGAGCATGGAGATTTTCTGGAAGGTATTCGCGCCGCCATCATCGATAAAGACCGCAATCCGCAGTGGCAACATACTCTCGACGCGGTGCCATCCGTGGCGGTCTCGCGCATGTTGATGCCGCTGGGGCGCGCGAAATTAACATTTGAGGAGGCAAGAATGCAAATAGGGTTTATCGGTCTGGGCAACATGGGGGCACCGATGGCCGCCAATCTGATCAAAGCCGGCCACAGTGTTACGGGTTTTGACACTGCCGGCATCATTGTTGAGGGAATGACCAATGCCACCTCGGCTGCAGAGGCCGTCATGCGGGCAGACCTTGTGATCACGATGCTGCCCAACGGCGCAATTCTGCGCGCGGTTGCAGACCAAATCCTACCTGCAATGCACGAGGGAAGCATTTTGTTGGATTGTTCGACCGTCGATGTGGACAGCACACGCACCGTCGCACAAGACGCCGCAGCCCGAGGTATTTTGGCGCTGGATGCACCCGTTTCAGGCGGCACAGGCGGCGCCAAGGCCGGTACACTAACCTTCATGGTGGGCGGCACAGAGGCCGCGTTTCATACCGCACAACCCCTGTTTGAAATCATGGGCCAGAAAGCCGTTCATTGCGGTGCCGCAGGGAACGGGCAAGCAGCTAAAATCTGCAATAATATGATCTTAGGCGTGACGATGATTGCCAGTTGTGAAGCCTTTGCACTGGCCGATAAACTGGGGCTTGATCGTCAGGCGATGTTCGATGTTGTCAGCACCTCATCGGGTTATAGCTGGACAATGAACGCCTATTGCCCTGCTCCGGGAATCGGCCCTGCATCGCCTGCTGATAACGGGTATCAGCCCGGTTTTGCCGCCGACCTAATGCTCAAAGATCTGCGCCTGTCACAGCAAGCCGCCGAAGCGGTTGACGCTGATACCCCGCTGGGACAGGCCGCCACCGATCTGTACCGACGCTTTGTCGAAGACGAAGACGGCAGCGGACGGGACTTTTCGGCCATGCTGCCCCGGTTTGAAACACGCGGACGGTAAGCAAACCCCACCAATCCATGAGGAATGGCACATAGACCATTGAGTTAAAGTTACTCTGCGGCGACCCGGCGTGGAGCTAACATGCTTTTCAAATAATGCCCTGTGTAGCTTTTGGTGTTTTTTGCCACCGTTTCCGGCGTGCCAAACGCGACAATTTCACCTCCGCCATCGCCGCCTTCCGGGCCGATATCTATAATCCAATCTGCGGTTTTGACCACGTCGAGATTATGTTCAATCACGATCACAGTATTGCCTGTCTCAACCAGTTCATGCAATACTTCCAGCAACTTACGCACGTCCTCGAAATGAAGCCCTGTTGTGGGCTCATCAAGAATATACAGGGTTCGTCCGGTCGAGCGCCGCGCCAGTTCCTTGGACAGTTTCACCCGCTGCGCTTCACCTCCAGACAGTGTCGTCGCTTGCTGGCCGACCTTAATGTAACCCAATCCTACACGCACCAGCGCATCCATTTTCTCTCGGATGCTGGGCACCGCCTGAAAAAACACCTGCGCATCTTCAACTGTCATATCAAGAACATCGGCTATGCTTTTGCCTTTAAACTTTATTTCTAACGTTTCTCGATTGTACCGGGCCCCGCGACAGGTTTCGCAAGTGACATAGACATCGGGCAGGAAATGCATCTCGATCTTGATCAGCCCATCTCCCTGACAGGCTTCGCACCGGCCGCCCTTGACGTTAAACGAGAACCGCCCCGGCTTATATCCGCGTGCCTTAGATTCCGGCAGCCCCGAGAACCAATCCCGGATCGGCGTGAAGGCCCCTGTGTATGTGGCAGGGTTGGAACGCGGCGTGCGCCCGATCGCACGCTGGTCAATATCGATCACCTTGTCGAGATGTTCGAGCCCATTGATCGTCTCACACGGACCCGGTGTTTGCCGCGCGCCATTCAACCGCATCGAAGCGGTTTTGAACAGCGTCTCAATAGTCAGGGTTGATTTACCGCCCCCCGAAACACCGGTAACACAGACAAACTTGCCCAAAGGAAAATCGGCACTGACATTCTTAAGGTTATTGCCAGAGGCTTTGATCACCTGCAGTTTTTTACCGTTGCCCTTACGCCGCTTCGCCGGAACCTCAATCGATCGAATGCCTGACAGATATTGCCCGGTGATTGAGGCTTTGTCGTTAGCGATATGCTCAGGTGTGCCGTGACTGACCACCTGGCCACCGTGAAGCCCCGCGCCCGGACCAATGTCATAGACATAATCCGCCTCGCGGATCGCCTCTTCGTCATGTTCGACCACAATCACCGTGTTGCCCTGATCGCGCAAATTTTTCAGCGTGACCAACAGCCGATCATTATCGCGCTGGTGCAGACCAATTGAGGGTTCATCCAGCACATAAAGGACACCAGTCAATCCGCTGCCGATTTGACTGGCCAGTCTGATCCGCTGGCTTTCGCCACCCGACAGCGTGCCTGAGTTCCGGCTCAGTGTTAGATATTCCAGCCCGACATTGTTCAAAAACCCCAGTCGTTCGCGCACTTCTTTCAAAATAGCTTTGGCGATTTCGTTTTTTTGTATCGTGAGGCGTTCCGGCACCGTTTCGCACCATTTAAACGCCTCGCGAATTGACATCTGGACCACCTGTCCCACATGCAGGTCGGCAATTTTTACCGCCAGCGCCTCAGGCCGCAACCGAAAACCGCCACAACCTCCACAGGGACGGTTGTTTTGATAATTTTCGAATTCCTCACGGACCCAGTTGCTGTCGGTTTCACGGTACCGACGCTCCATATTGGGGATAACACCTTCGAACACGCGCGAGATTTGATAGACCCGACCACCCTCGTCATAACGAAATTGTATCTCTTCCTTACCGGATCCATATAGAAACACTTGCTGTACTTTTTCCGGCAAATCCTTCCATTTTGTCGAAGGTTTAAATTTATAATGTTTCGCAATCGCCTCTATTGTTTGGGTAAAATAAGGACTTTTGCCCTTGCGCCATGGCGCCAGCGCCCCATCCCCGATTTTCAAAGTAACATCGGGCACCACAAGACGTGCGTCAAAAAACAGCTCCTTTCCGAGCCCGTCACAATCGGGACAGGCACCAAAAGGCGCATTGAACGAAAACAGCCGCGGCTCAATCTCGGGAATGGTAAAGCCACTAACAGGACAAGCAAAATTCTCACTAAAGGTGATCCTTTCGGCTGAACCCTCTTTCGGAGCGGTCTCAAGGATAGCAATACCATCTGCCAGATCAAGTGCTGTGCGGAAACTGTCGGCGAGTCGGGTCTCAATACCCTCGCGCACCACAATCCGATCCACCACCACGTCGATATCATGCCGGAACTTCTTATCCAGAACCGGTGGTTCGTCCAGCTCGTAAAACCCACCATCCACCTTGACCCGCTGAAACCCCTGCTTACGCAGCTCAAGAAACTCTTTGCGATACTCGCCTTTGCGGTCACGTACTATGGGTGCCAACAGATAAGCCCGTGTATCGGCCGGCATCGCCATCACCCGGTCGACCATGTCCTGAACCTGCTGGGCCTCAATCGGCTTGCCCGTTGCCGGACTGTAAGGGGTTCCGGCACGGGCAAACAGCAGCCGCAAATAATCATATATTTCAGTGACAGTCCCAACCGTCGAGCGCGGATTTTTACTGGTGGTCTTTTGCTCAATAGAAATCGCCGGACTGAGACCGCTAATGTGATCGACGTCAGGCTTTTCCATCATATCCAGAAATTGGCGCGCATACGCCGAGAGCGATTCCACATAGCGCCGCTGCCCTTCGGCATAGATGGTGTCAAACGCCAATGAGGATTTTCCCGACCCCGATAACCCGGTGATGACCACAAGCTGATCGCGGGGAATATCCACATCAATAGATTTCAGATTGTGCTCACGAGCGCCGCGAACTTCAATATATTTCTGTTCTGCCATCGTCCATCCCATCATTTAAGGGTGTATGTAATCGCTTTGTGTCAAGCTTCCAATGAAAAAATGAGAACAAATAAAGAACGCGGGAAATCTATTTTGTTTGTTTCGAAATCTTGTAGGGAGAAGTTTACAAATTGCCCGCTGTGTGAGTCTCCTCATCCGGTTTGAGCACTTGAAGATTGACCCGGTAATTGAGTATGCAGCACTCAGCCATCAAGGAGAGATCATATGCCCAAAAATATCAATAAGATCACACTTGTGGCAGATGTTGGCGGCACCAATACACGGATCGCGCTGGCCCGTAACGGCAGCATAGATAGCACTTCGATCAAACGATACGCCAATCGCGAATTTGACAGCTTGCACGCGGTCATCAAGCAGTATTGCGAAACGCTTTCTGTCGACCAGATCACCGCGAGTTGTGTCGCTATCGCGGGTCCGGTCGAAAACGGCACCGGACGTCTGACCAACTTGAATTGGGCGATGGACCAAACCGGCCTGAAACAGGTTACCGGCGCTGAGACAGTGGCGATTATCAATGATTTACAGGCGCAAGCCTATGCGTTGCAGGACTTACCCGACAGCGCATTCGAAAAGGTTCTTTCCTCGCCTGCACCGCATCAAGAGCCTCTGCGCCACAGCACGAAACTTGTTATTGGGGTCGGCACCGGCTGCAACGCGGCGCTGGCGCTTACTGATGCCTCAGGGGTGCGTGTTCCCGCCTCGGAAACAGGGCACATCGGATTGCCCGTGCGCAGTCAGGACGATCTTGATCTGGCGCTGTATCTCCAGAAGCAACACGGCTTTGCCTCGGTTGAACACGTGCTGGCAGGGTCTGGGCTTGAAACCGTATACCGATATTTTGCCAAGACAGCAGGGCAAGCCCACAACCTAAGCGCACAACAGATCATGGCGGTCATGGCGACAGAATCGGATCCTGTGGCGCGTAAAACCGTGCAGATCACGGTACGCTTGCTTGCACAGCTATGTGCCGATCTTGCCTTGATCCATTTGCCCTATGGTGGAATTTATTTGGTTGGAGGCGTGGCCAGAGCCCTCGCGCCTTACCTGCAGCGCTACGAATTTGCCACAGCATTTTACGCCATGGGGCGGTTTACACAGACTATGGAACGCTTCGAAATTGCGTTGGTTCATGACGATTATGCCGCACTGACAGGATGCGCAAACGCCCTGCATGGGCTCCGGGGCTAAGTGCAAAGCCGGACCTCGGTCTGCCAAGTCTTGCACGCTGCGGCAAGCGATGCATCCAAGGCCGAATCGGAGTAAAAACGATCCAGCTTGGAAAGAGATGTGATCTGCACCGGGGCATGGCGTTGAAATTTCGAATGATCTGCCACCAAAAACGTCTGGCGGGCCTGTGCGATAATTGTCTGACTGACTGTGACCTCTTGAAAGTCAAAATCTAATACATCGCCATCTTGATCCAGCGCCGAACAGCCAATCACCGCGTAATCAAATTTGAACTGTGTGATCATCCGGGTGGTGAGACTGCCCACTAGACCACCGTCAGCACGGCGCAAAACGCCGCCGGCCATGATGATTTCGCAGTTCGTGTTTGGCGCGAGAATTGACGCTACGTTCATATTGTTGGTCACCACCATTAAATCGCTATGGTGCAGTAATTCCCGCGCTACGGCCTCAGTCGAGGTGCCGATGTTAAGAAATACGCAAGCCCCCGCCGGGATGTCTTTGGCACAGGCCCGCGCCATCGCGCGCTTGGCCGGCTGGTTCAGTAACCGACGCTCTTCATACCCCAAGTTGGTAATTCCCGAAGGCAGAACCGCGCCACCGTGCACACGATCAAGTCGGCCGTCTTCAGCCAACTCACTGAGGTCACGCCGGATCGTCTGTACCGTGACACCAAAATGCGCCGCGAGATCTTCGACCGCAACTTTCCCGGTCTCGCGTGCGATCTCGAGTATTTCCGGCAGGCGAAGTGTTTGCGACATCAGGGACTCCCATGAACATGGCTGCGACGCTAAGCTGTCGCAACCCAATGATCAACCACAGCCCTTGGGCGGCATCTCTCGGGGCGCGCCGACCACCCTTCCCGTCTGGTTTGGGTAATATTTACTTTCTAAAAATACAAGCATGACCGCCTCGATAGATAATACGAACATTTACGAACGTATATATTGACAATGTAGATGGAAACCGCACAAAAACAGGGGACTGAATTCAAGGACAAACATGGTACACCAAAAAGACGATATCTCTGACCTTTTCATTATTGGTGGTGGCATCAACGGGTGCGGGATTGCGCGCGATGCTGCCGGTCGCGGGCTGTCGGTGACCCTAGCTGAGATGAATGATCTGGGCTCGGCAACCTCTTCAGCCTCGACCAAATTATTTCATGGCGGTCTGCGCTATCTTGAATATTTTGAGTTCAGACTGGTGCGCGAGGCGTTGATTGAGCGCGAAACACTTTTGCGGGCGATGCCGCATATCAGCTGGCCGATGCGATTTGTATTGCCCTACCATGCTGACATGCGCTTTGAGAGCGACACCCCGACGTCACGCCTATTGAACCGCGTCCTGCCCGGAATGCGGGGGCGGCGTCCGGCTTGGTTATTGCGCCTTGGTCTCTTTATGTATGACACGCTGGGTGGCCGCAAATTTTTACCTGCCACCCGTACATTGGATTTGCGCCGCGACCCTGCAGGCGCGCCTTTGAACAGCAAATTTGAAAAGGCTTATGAATATTCTGATTGCTGGATCGAAGACTCCAGGCTCGTAGTGCTGAATGCCCGCGATGCCGAGACCCGTGGCGCCCGAATTCTGCCCCGCACCAAAGTGACTGAGGCGCGGCGTGATAATGGCCTATGGCATATCACAATCAACGAAAACCCGCGCGGAGAGCCGCGGGTGGTGCGCGCAAGGATGCTGGTAAATGCGGGAGGGCCTTGGGTTGCAAATATCTTGCGCCACACAGCCGGCATCAACGCCACAGACGGGGTGCGGTTGGTACGTGGCAGCCACATCGTCACTAAAAAACTGTTTGACCACGAAAAATGTTATTTTTTTCAAGGCACGGACGGGCGGATTATATTTGCCATTCCCTATGAGACCGACTTCACCCTGATTGGAACAACGGATGCCGACCATGATGATCCCTCTACCCCCGCTGAATGCGCGCCAGAAGAACGCGATTATCTGCTGCAGTTTGCGTCACGCTATTTCGAAAAGCCCGTGACAAAAGAGGATGTCGTCTGGAGCTATTCGGGCGTGCGCCCTCTCTATGACGATGGGGCGGCTTCGGCCACTGCGGCGACGCGTGATTATGTATTAACGCTAGATCAGGGGGCGCTGGGGGCTCAGGGCGCGCCGATGCTGAATATTTTTGGCGGTAAAATCACCACGTATCGTAAACTCGCTGAATCCGCTTTGGAGAAAATCACTCCGTTTTTTGCGCAAGCCACCCCCCCTTGGACTGCAGGTGTCGCTCTGCCCGGTGGTGATTTTCCCGTTGGCGATGTGGACCGCCTTATCACCGAGCTTTGCGCCGCTTACCCATTTCTCGATCGAAAATGGGCGCAGCGGCTGATCCGGGCCTATGGCACAGACGCCCAGAACATGCTCGGCACAGCTCAGACCACCAAACATCTTGGGCAGGGTTTTGGCGCCACCCTCACTGAACGCGAAGTGGCATGGCTGATGCGTCACGAATACGCCCGGACTGCCGATGACGTGGTGTGGCGCCGCTCTAAACTAGGGTTGCGTTTGAGTGATGATCAGATCGCCACGCTCGAGACTTGGATGGCAGATTATAACCAAAATCATGCAACCGGTGCCGCCTGAGTACAACTTTAGGCACCGGCAAGCGCCAGCGGGCGACCCCCGTGGCAAACCAACATGGCAACCTTTCAAGCCCAGACTGAGCGGGCCTATTTCTTTCAGGTGAAAGACCCGCTAAGTTTGACAACAAAAGGGCGCTCATACACATAAAAGGGGGGGCATATGACCCATATTCTAGCGATTGATCAGGGAACCACCTCTAGCAGGGCCATCATTTTTGATAGCGAGATGGCGCAAGTAACCTCAGCGCAGCAAGAATTTGCCCAACACTATCCCAATTCCGGCTGGGTTGAGCATGATCCGGCCGATCTATGGGACAGCACGCTTGCCACCTGCCACACTGCCCTGTCACAGGCGGCGCTGACTGCCGGCGACATTGCAGCCATTGGCATTACCAATCAGCGCGAAACGACGCTTGTCTGGGATAAGCATAGTGGTGAACCGGTCTATAACGCGATTGTCTGGCAAGATCGTCGGACTGCGCCCTTGTGTCAAACATTGCGTGATTACGGCCATGAGCAAATGGTCACAGACCGCACCGGGTTGAGACTTGACCCATATTTTTCGGGCACAAAACTAAGCTGGATTCTTGCTAATGTGCCCGGTGCCCGAGAACGGGCAAACGCTGGCGATTTGTTGTTTGGAACGGTGGATAGTTTCCTGATCTGGAAATTGACCAAGGGCGCGGTACACGTCACCGATGCCACCAATGCCGCACGGACTTTATTGTACGACATCCGCAAGGGTCGCTGGAGCCATACGATATGCAGCCTGCTCGAAATCCCTGTATGCATGTTGCCTAAAGTACTAGATTGCGCTGCAGATTTTGGCCAAACTGATGCGTCACTTTTTGGCACCCCCATCGCAATCTGTGGCGTTGCCGGAGACCAGCAAGCCGCAACCGTGGGACAGGCCTGTTTCGAGCCAGGCATGTTGAAATCAACCTATGGCACCGGGTGCTTTGCACTTTTAAACACCGGCGCCACACCGGTTTCATCGAAAAACCGCCTGCTGACGACGATTGCCTATCAGTTAAACGGCACCCCGACCTATGCATTGGAAGGTTCAATTTTCATTGCCGGTGCCGTGGTGCAATGGCTGCGCGACGGGTTGCAAATCATCGATCATGCCACCGAAACTCAAACGCTCGCGGAGGCCGCCGACAGCGGACAAAATGTGGTGATGGTGCCGGCTTTTACCGGGCTTGGGGCCCCCTATTGGAATGCTGAATGCCGCGGCGCAATTTTTGGTTTGTCGCGCAATTCAGGCCCGGCCGAATTTTCCCGTGCGGCCCTCGAAAGCGTCGGCTTTCAAACGCGCGACCTATTGCAAGCCATGCAAGCCGATTGGGATCAATCAGACGGACAGGCGGTGTTGCGGGTGGATGGCGGCATGAGCGCGTCAAACTGGACGATGCAATTCGTGTCAGATATTATCGATGCGCCCGTTGACAGACCAGAGTTTTTAGAAACCACCGCCCTTGGGGCCGCCTGGCTGGCCGGCATGCACTGCGGGCTTTACCCCGAGATGGCAGCCTTTGCCAAAACATGGGCATGCCAAACACGCTTTACCCCGGCTATGGATCCAGAGACAAGAGAGGATAAATGTGCCGGTTGGAATCGGGCTGTACAGGCGACCCTGAACGTCTAAGTCGCGTCGCACGACGCATTTATTCGAAATTATTATGAATTTTTGCGCTTTCACACCGCCTGCTATTTCGACAGATATTGTCATGCTTTTGCCATAGTTGGCCGCAATAACGGCCACAGCTTGATCACCATTCTGATGGGGTGTTTGGCGTTTGTACTGTCTCACGACCAGCGTCGCGCTTTTATAAGCACCCTGATCTGCATTTTTAAAAAACGGTTTCTCAGGATTCATTCTTATGCCAGACCCCAAACGCAATGCCGCTATTTATTACCTTGAGGACGGGTTTAATCCCCAAAATGGCCTAAACGGTCGGCGTATGGCCGGACAATCTTTTCTGAAAGGTTTTTTTGACCACGCCGATGTCGACGAATTCATCGCCATGTCCAATACCAAAAAGCGGCTCGAAACTTTTGTACAGATCGCTAAAAAATATGGCGTATCCAAGCGGGTCAAAGGCTTTCTAAACAGCACGCCACAGCCGTTACATCACCTGGGCGCGATGTTTATCCCTACGCCGAACTATCATAAACAAGCTTGGGAACGCCTACATTTCGGCATGGAAAGCTATTCACTTTGCGGTCTGACCCATACCATTTCAAGCCCCGCTTTCATGGATGGAATGTTCAACCTGCGTGTCAGTCCACAGGCCGAATGGGATGCGATTATTTGCACCTCTCAAGCGGTGCACTCAGCAATGCAATATTTGTTTGAAACCGCTGATGATTTTCTATCTCACCGTTTTGGTTCTGTACCACCACGCCCACAGTTACCCGTTGTGCCGCTTGGCATTCATGCCAAAGACTTCTACCGCAAACCAGAGATACGCCATAGCTTTCGCCAAGAGATGGGATGGACAGAGGATGATATCGTCGTCTCGACCGTGGCCCGTCTCAGCCCTTATTCCAAATTTGACCCCTTGCCTTTATTCATAGCCCTCCAACAAGCCCAAAAGGCGTTGGGCAGCCAAAAACGATTGCACATGGTTGCGTGCAGCTATTATGCCGACACCCATTCAAAAAAAGTATTTGAGGTCGGTGCCGCATCTTTGATGCCAGATGTTGGCTATCATTATCTTGACGGAGATATATCAGGCAACCGCGACAAAGCCTATTCAGGCGCTGACATTGCTGCATATCCGATTGACAACATGCAAGAATCATTCGGGCTCGCGCCAATCGAGGCGATGGCCGCAGGTCTGCCGGTGATTGCATCTGACTGGGACGGTCTGCGCGACACGGTAAGCCCCGATGTCGGCATTAGGGTACCGACGCTTAGCACACGCAGCGCACAAACCGCCGAACAAGCGAGGCTTTTGCATTTGGATGAAATAAATTTCGCCCAATATTCTGGTAATTTATCAGCACAGGTCGAAATTAATTTACCCCTATTGATTGATGCCATCATCGGCTTGGCTTCCAATGAATCGATACGTAAAAGGATGGGTGACAATGGGATCGAGCGCGTCAAAACAAAGTATGATTGGTCAGTGGTTGTGCCGCAAATGCAAGAGGTTTGGGCGCATCTCGCAGAAATTCGCAGCTGTACCGCACCAAACGCGCGACACTATTCCAAAAGCCACCCCATAGCACCGCCACCCATGGCGTATCTTTCGAAATTTCCAACACACTTCATGCCCCATGGCTCGCAAATCTGCAAAGCCGTTAACAACAGCACCCTTTCGGTAGAAGAAATGTTTAAACTGCGTCGCTATGCAGCTGCGGGTCACCGCTTTGAGACATGCGAGACAATTTCAGCGGTTTTGACCACGATTGTAAAATTTGGAGTGCAAGGCGTGGCACCGGACACTGTCGCCGGAGAGCTTGAATTTAATGCGTTGAAAGTCGAAAACGCTTATTGTTGGTTGCTAAAATATGGCTTTATCGTCCGAGTATAATAGGCGGCGGAAAACAGCAATTCTCCTACGCACCGGCGAGACATTAACCACGACCGATCTTTGGATGTTTTCTGGCCCGCGACTTCCTAAGCCGAGTGGTCGCAGGTGCGGTTAAGCGGGCTTAATCAGCCTGAGGCAAATTCAGAACCACCATGTGCGGCATCCATTTTCATCGGAAACTCCGAGGCCGCTTGCGCGCGAATATCAGCAATTTTTTGTTGCGCTGACATTGCAGTCGCCTCATCCGCATATTGGGTGATGACGCTCATACTCAGATTACCGGTGCGCAGCATCTGAACACTTGAGGCTCCGACGCTCATAATCATTGGAACAAATTTTTCAGCGGCTATCGCCTCCATTGTCTCGTCCCATTCAGTCGCCGACCAATGTGATATCGTTACGTAGCTCATGATGATACTCCTATTAACCAAACTAAACACACACCAAAATGTATCACATGCGAACAAGCCGTAAATGCCTGCTTTAGATTAGCTTTTGCAATATATTTAGTCGTATTGATACGTCTGACACAGTTGATCACCTTTCAAATTTCTTCGAACAAATTGTTGTTTAAAACTTGAAACCAACCAATGGAGTTACAAGCGAAGACCAAACCACAAATCAAAATCTATAATGCCGCTAGAAGGTACCATAATAGACCTATGCATAACACCATTCTTGGTGATTTTAGGAAAAATCGCTGATGTTTTCATCAAATTTTGTATATTCAAAAAATAGAGGTGTGCAGAGGTCTCCCTGATGGATATTTTTTAAAATATTCGTCAACATAAAACGTCTGGAAGACTATGTATTTTGAATAACAATATTAACGGAAACCCCTTATATAACCCATTAAAACGCGGAAATAATTTTTTCAAAATTAGGTCAATCCGCCAAAAAAATATTACATATTATTGCGCCTCAGGTTGTGAGACCAAACTTGTATTTGCCCATTTGACAAAGCAAGAATATGTGGTGAGAACAATAAAGTTTTCGTTTGAACATGCACTATACGCAGCAGAAAAATCCTGCGCTCCACAGCGTGGCTATGCTAACAGGCTCGCGCTTTTGAAATAGACTGGACTGAACAATGTTAACCTTTGCAACCGCAGTGATTTTGTTGCTGTTGACACCTGGACCAGGGGTTTTATCCACGGCGGGTGTCGGCTCCGCCTTTGGACCTTGGCGTGGTATATTATACGTCACCGGATTGTTTTTAGGAACAAATGCTGTTGCTATCGCGGTTATTTCGGGGCTCTCTGCGACGCTTTTTGCGCTACCTTTTATGCGGGTTGTCCTAATGACCGCCACCGCCGGCTATCTGGGGTACTTGGCGGTTCGCATTGCACTGGCCGGATCAAAAATAAACTTTATTAACACAAAAAAAAGCCCCGGCATCATCGACGGTTTCATGTTGCAGTTGATAAATCCAAAGGCCTATGCCGTGAACACGACCCTGTTTTCGGGCTTTGCCTTCCGGCCTGACAGTTTTTTACTCGAAACAACCCTTAAGTTGATAATTTTAAATAGTTTATGGATTTTCATCCACCTGCTCTGGCTCTATTTTGGGATGCGGTTGCACAGCCTCAATCTCAGCAACCGAACACAGCGCGTGGTTAATATATCGATGGCGGGATGCCTGATGGGTGTTGTTGTCCTATCTTTCTATTCCATGTTTGGATACTCTGACTGACCGCGTTCAAGATCCATTACGCTTTCATTTAAAAAGACAATACAAAATCATAAGATTAGAGCCAAAGGCTTCGCGATTTGCACTGCAGTGACAGCAACAAAGAGCAAAGCAAATCTCAGTAATTGAACCAAAAATCGACCCTACGTCTTTCGTTGCCCATATTAGATGGAGTTGATTTTACAATGCCAAACAACCCAGCAGGCCAAGACCGTCCTTAAAATGCCAACCGCGCTTTGGGCAAATATAGTTTTTCCATTCTCGTGGCGTTTGAGTTTTTATGTGGCCAGCCCGTTCTCAATCTATTTCTATGGCGTCTATGGACCGGGTTTGGATTGGCTCGAAGAATCAAGCCTGACCAGCTGGACCACTCGGTTTTTCTTTCCTCACTTGCTCGAAGCCAATAAGCCGAGTGTGATCGTGGTGTTTGACACCAGCGGCATGATTTTGTTTTATACTGGCAGTCTGGGTTTTACGCTTGGCGCGTTTTAAATTTATCGGGAAAACTGCTTGAACATAAACCCTAGATAACAGGAGTTTATCGCAATATACGCCACCCTTTATACCGCGCGCTTATCATCGCAAGCAAAGGGCTGTTGTTCGTCTGGCCCCGATTTTTTGTATTATTCGGCACCGGCACAGTGATCTTTATCTGTCTTATTCTTGTCAAAACCAAAAAGAAAATCTGCTTGGCAAAATTTCCCGATTACGCTGATTATATGAACACAACGGGAAGGTTCCTGCCAAACGGGGTGGGTGCTGTCGCTTTCGCTGACCATCTCTGGCACGGCGGGTCGATTTGCTGGTTGGAACACGGTCTATTCAGCAGCGATGACCATCGCATCTTTTGCAGCCCACGGTCTAAGGACGGATGCATTCGCAAACCTGTACACCGATGAAACCGAGGACGCGGTTTATTTGTCGAGCGTCACCATTCGTAGTTAAGATTTGGTCAAAGTTGCAAAAATCGCCCTCAACGCTCCGCAGGCGCAACCGGTGCGCGACGCCATTGCCGGCGGGCAATACCGTTGAATTACGTATTGCCGACCCGGATGTTTGTATCAGAAATTCCAATGCACCTACCCGAAAATAAAACCTCTGGCCACACGGTTCCTGATGATTGGAACAGGTTAAAAAACTAAGGTCAGTTTTACCGCGGCTGCGTTTAACAGCGCGGGTCCGCCAGAAGGCGGTGCAATCTTGACACATGCCGTTAATAAGTTCCCAATCATGGAAATTTGGATCGATATTTCTAAGGGTGAAGTCATTAAAATCTACCCTGCCCCGAACGCGCCGTTCTATAGCAACCGTCAGGTGCACCTTTTCAAGGGTCTGAACGCCAAAGGTTTGAACAATTTCAGGGACATATACGTCCATACCTTGGCATTTCCAAATCAAGGCTGTCATTGCACCCCTCTGGCGCGTTCGGCCATTTACCGCCATTTTTGAGAATGATTATCAATAACATTGACTATTGAGAATGGTTCGCATAAATCATGCGTGTAAACTTTCATAATAAGAATGACTTTCCATGCCCCAATCAATCTCTGCATTACGCAGATTTGCCATAAAAGCTCTCATGATCACCGCTCTAGGGGCATCATCCCCAGCTGTTGCAGACAAATTCAAGGCCGTGACAACCTTTACCGTCATTGCCGATATGGCGCGCAATGTGGCTGGCGACATGGCAATCGTTGAATCCATCACCAAGGCTGGCGCAGAGATACACGGTTACCAACCCACCCCTCGTGACATTATTCGCGCGCAGGATGCCGATCTTATTTTCTGGAACGGATTGAACTTGGAATTGTGGTTCGAGCAGTTCTTTTCCAATCTGTCGGACGTGCCAGGTGTGACGTTAACCGACGGTATTACCCCGATGGGCATTGCCGAGGGTGAATATGCTGGGAAACCAAACCCCCATGCTTGGATGAGCCTAAGCAGCGCGCTGATCTATGTAGACAATATAACCAGCGCTTTTGCCCGGCATGATCCGCAAAATGCAGATATTTACCGGGCCAATGCCGCAGCGTATAAAACAAAAATTTCGCAAACCATCGAGCCATTAAAAGACGCAATCCTCGCTGTGCCAGAAGATCAGCGCTGGCTGGTATCCTGTGAGGGGGCCTTCAGCTATCTGATCCGCGACTACAACATGAAAGAACTCTATCTTTGGCCGATGAACGCCGATGCACAAGGCACCCCGCAGCAAGTGCGCAAAGTGATTGATGGCGTCCGAGACAACAATATTCCAGCGGTTTTTTGTGAAAGCACCGTCTCACAGGCGCCGGCACAGCAAGTCGCACGCGAAACCGGCAGCACCTATGGCGGTGTGCTGTATGTCGACAGCTTGACCGAAGCCGACGGCCCGGTTCCAACCTATCTAGACCTACTGCGCGTAACCAGCGAAACCATCGCAGCAGGGCTGAGCAAATAACCCGTGGCAAGCGTATCAATTCGCTCGACGGCTGGGTCATAACTGTCTTGCCCCCATCGTCATAAGGCGGCGCAGATTTATCCAGGGACACCTAAGTGTCTGCTACAGATAACCGGAAAGAACAGATGCGAGAATCGCAGAAAATTGGAATAACCGCGCAGGATGTCACCGTTACCTATCGCAATGGCACCACAGCGTTGCGCAACGCCAGCTTTGATATCCCCACCGGAACAATCACTGCATTGGTTGGGGTAAACGGGGCCGGAAAATCAACACTTTTCAAAGCATTAATGGGCTTTGTTCCAGCTGCCAAAGGTAAGATTTCTATTCTGGGGTATCCGGTTAAAGCCGCCTTGAAACAAAATATTGTGGCCTATGTCCCGCAGGCAGAGGAGGTTGATTGGAGCTTTCCGGTTCTGGTCGAAGACGTCGTGATGATGGGCCGCTATGGGCACATGGGTTTTTTTCGAACACCACGATCTGCCGATCATGCCGCGGTCACTGAAGCCCTCGAGCGGGTCAATATGACCGAATTTCGCGACCGCCAGATTGGCGAGTTATCTGGTGGGCAACGCAAGCGGGTGTTTCTGGCAAGGGCGCTGGCGCAAAACGGGCAAGTAATACTGCTTGATGAGCCATTCACCGGGGTCGATGTGCAAACCGAAGACGCGATCATCACTCTGTTGTGCGAAATGCGCGATGAAGGGCGCGTCATGCTGGTTTCGACACATAATCTTGGGTCGGTTCCAGAGTTTTGTGATCGTACAATTTTGGTCAAAGAAACGGTTCTTGCCTTCGGGCCGACCGCAACCACCTTCACCCGAGAGAACCTCGAATTGGCTTTTGGTGGGGTGCTGCGGCATTTCGTTCTCGGCGGATCTGATTTACACGACGATGATGACAAGCGCGAAATTCGAGTGATCAGCGACGATGAGCGGCCGTTTGTAATGTATGACGACAACCCAAAGGCGCCAAAGGATGATTGATACGCTGCTGATGCCGTTTTCATACAATTACATGTTCAACGCCATGTGGGTCAGTGCTTTGGTCGGTGGCGTCTGCGCCTTTTTATCCGCTTATCTGATGCTAAAGGGTTGGTCTCTGATCGGCGACGCGCTTAGCCATTCGATCGTTCCAGGGGTGGCCGGGGCCTATATGTTGGGCCTGCCTTTTGCCTTTGGTGCGTTTGCCGCAGGCGGCTTGGCCGCGGGCGCAATGTTGTTTCTCAATCAGCGCTCCGGATTGAAAGAAGACGCCATTATTGGGCTGATTTTCACCTCCTTTTTCGGGTTGGGATTATTTATGGTCTCTCTGTCCCCGATGTCGGTCAGCATTCAGACGATTACAATGGGTAATATTCTGGCAATCACTCCCCACGACACGCTGCAACTTGCAATCATCGGATTTGTTTCACTCAGCGTGTTACTGGCCAAGTGGAAAGATCTGATGGTAACGTTTTTTGATGAAAATCACGCCCGCTCCATCGGGTTGAATCCCGACCGCTTGAAGCTGATGTTTTTCACGCTGCTTTCGGCGTCCTGCGTTGCTGCTTTGCAGACTGTGGGTGCGTTTCTGGTCATCGCGATGGTGGTGACGCCGGGGGCAACGGCCTATCTGCTGACCGACCGTTTTCCGCGGCTGCTGGTGCTGAGTGTGGCGATCGGATCTGCGACAAGCTTTCTGGGGGCCTATCTCAGCTTTTTTGTTGACGGCGCGACAGGTGGGCTAATTGTCTCGCTGCAGACTGTGACTTTTCTTGCGGTCTTTGTCTGGGCACCCAAACACGGCTATTTTGCAGCAAGGCGCCGATCCGCTGACGCAGTGCAGGTGCAGTGATGTTAGAGACGCTTCTCCAGCCATTTCAGTTCAGCTTTATGACCCATGCGTTCTGGATCATGGCAATCGTATCGATTCCTACGTCACTGCTGTCGTGCTATCTTGTGCTCAAGGGGTGGTCGCTAATGGGAGATGCCATCAGCCACGCTGTTCTGCCTGGCGTTGTGGTCGCGTATTTGTTGAATATTCCGTTGATAATCGGGGCATTCTGCGCTGGCATGCTCTGTGCTTTGGCAACTGGTTTTCTCAGTGAAAACAGCCGTGTCAAACAAGACACTGTAATGGGAATTGTGTTTTCAGGGATGTTTGGATTTGGCATTGTTCTGTATACGAAGGTCACCACTGATGTACATCTCGATCATATCCTGTTCGGCAATATGTTGGGAGTTAGCTCCGACAATCTGTGGACTGCAGGCGCTATATCGCTTGGTGTTTCGGCGCTGTTGTTGGCAAAACGCCGCGATCTGCTGCTGCAATCGTTTGACCCTATTCAGGCGCAGGCCGTAGGTCTGCCTGTCGGTTTGTTGCACTATGGCATGTTGGCGATGATTTCTCTGACGATCGTCGCCACGCTTTCGGCTGTGGGAATTATTTTGTCAATTGGTCTGTTGATTGCGCCCGGAGCGATCGCTTTTCTGGTCACCAAACGCTTTGAACATATGCTGGTTGTATCTGTGCTGGTGACCTTTGTGTCTGGCTTTTTGGGTATTTATGTGAGCTTTTTCATCGACAGCGCCCCGGCGCCAACAATTATCTTGATCCTGACAGGTTTTTTTATTGCGGCGTTTCTACGGGCTGCGAAGCTGACACGTCAGGCCACCAAAACACAGACATAACACCGTGACACACGAAACTCTCTTGACCCAATGCACATATCACTGCATTGGGGTTTCATGGTTCTCGGAAAGGTCTGTGCCGATCTGAGATGAAAAGGGAATACGGTGCGGTAACCGTCAAAGGCTGCCAATTCCGTGACTGCCCCCGCAACTGTAAGCGGCGAGCAAACCCGATGATCACCACTGGACGCAAGTCTGGGAAGGATCGGGCGCGCTGAGACCCGCGAGTCAGGAGACCTGCCATGTCACTTTAATTCACCTCGGGCGGGGCGCCCGAAAGGAAGAGTAGTATGATCAAAGTACAGGCTTTGTTTTCCTCGGCTGGTCCAATAATCTCGGTAAGGGCTGACGCATGGCGTTTTGAATTCACAACCACGGGCTATACTTCACCTGACCGTTTTTATGTCGGCCATGCCAAGCGCCCGACGGTGCGCCTGCGATGACCGCAGCCAGCCTATCAGTCGAAAGCCTGTCTTGGGGGCTGCCGCGGACAGAACCGTTGCTCCAACCGACGTCCTTTGAGCTGGCAGCCGGTCAGATGCTGGCAATTGTTGGCGCAAATGGTGCCGGAAAATCCACCTTACTGCGGCTGCTCTATCGGTTTTTACGCCCAAATACCGGGCGTATTTCACTGGACGGGCAGGATATCTGGGCGATGGGTGCCCGCCAGACTGCACGCTCTATCGCTGCGGTTTTACAAGAACAGCAAAGTGACTTTTCCCTGACCGTCCGTGAGATTATCGCCCTCGGCCGCACCCCGTATAGCAGCGGTTTTGGCGGGCAGAACAAAGCCGACAATCAGATTATTGATGCGGTGATTGAACGGTTGAAACTCACAGCGCTGACAGGCCGGATGCTGGGCACATTGTCAGGCGGGGAACGCCAGCGCACGATGATTGCCCGCGCGCTTGTGCAAGAGCCACAGTTGCTGATTCTCGACGAGCCCACAAACCATTTGGATATACGGCATCAATTGGAAGTTCTGCGACTGATCCGCGGTTTAGGCCCAACCATCGTGACCAGCCTGCATGATCTCAATATGGCCGCAGAATACGCCGATACGCTGTTGATGCTGGCAGGCGGCTACACCATGGCTTACGGCCCCGCAAACAAGGTGTTAACCGCACCTCTCATTAAACAAGGCTTTGGCGTGCAGGCGGAAATTCAATCGCTGCATCCCAGTGGCCATACCCGCCTTACCTTTCACCTTTAGCTCAAGAGACCAAAATGCACATACCCCCCCTTTTTCTTTTTGGCCTTGCCATATCGGGCGCCGTTGCTCTGTCTACTGCAGCGGCGGCGTTTCCTGTCACTGTTAAAAGCTGTGACCGCACCGTGACATATCAAGCACCGCCAAAAGCCGCCGTCTCCAATGATGTCAATCTCACCGAAATGATGCTGGTGCTTGGTCTGACCGATCACATGGTCGGCTTTACCGGTATCAGCGGCTGGAAGACCCTTGATGCGAAAATGCGAGATGGCATCTCCGAACTGCCGGAACTGGCCGCCCGCTATCCGTCAAAAGAGGTGTTGATCGGCGCGGATGCTGATTTCTACTTTGCCGGTTGGAATTATGGCATGAAAGTCGGTGGAGAGGTGTCACCGGACACATTGGCGCCGTTTGGGATCAACGTCTATGAGCTGACGGAAAGCTGTATCCATATTGGCCCAAAAGAACCGGCAAGCATGAACGATATGTATAGCGACCTGCTTAACCTCGGGGCTATTTTTGGCGTTGCCGATCGCGCGGAAACCTTGGTTGACGCCTATAAAAGCGATCTTGCGGCCCATCGGGAAACATTGTCAAAGCTGGCGAGCCCGCCTCGAGTTTTTGTCTATGATAGTGGCGAAGATGCACCCTTTACCTCGGGGCGTTATGGAATGCCCAATGCGCTGATTGAAGCCGCCGGCGGTCGCAACATTATGGATGATTTCGACAAAAGCTGGGGCACCGTGGGTTGGGAAGAGGTGGTCGAACGCAATCCCGAAATTATCGTGATCGTCAATTATGGGGATGTCACTGCGGAAGAAAAGCGTCAGTTCATGCGCGCCAATCCAGCGTTTTCCGATCTTGATGCGGTGAAAAACAACCGTTTTGTCGTTCTCGAATACGTTGCAGCAACCCCTGGTCCCCGCAATATTGATGCGATCAAAGCGCTGGCAACGGCGTTTCGCAGCAGTCACTAAAGATGACAAAGCCCCAACCTGACACCTCAGACTGCGCGCGTATTGGCCCGAAAATCTGGCGCTCAAAGCTGTGGATATTGCTGTCCGGGTTGGGTCTGTTGCTGCTGTCATTGTCCGTGGCAATAAGCGTGGGCAGCGTTGCCATTCCGATGCCAACAGTTTGGGGGGTATTACTGCATAAAATTGCCCCCGCCCTGCTCGAGCCAAGCTGGTCACCGGGGCGCGAGGCAATCATCTGGGATATTCGCTTTCCGCGGGCGGTGCTGGCCTGTTTGGTGGGCGCGGGTCTGGCCATCGTCGGGGCAAGCTTGCAGTCAGTCACTCGTAACCCTTTGGCAGACCCTCATCTGCTGGGCATTTCCTCGGGCGGGGCGTTTGGAGCTATTCTGGCGCTTTTACACACTGGGTTATTTCTTGGCCTGTTGACCGTGCCATTATTTGCCTTTCTGGGCGCGCTTGCGGCCACTGCTCTGGTGCTGGCGGTCACGCAATTTGCCACCGCCACCAGCGCTGACCGATTGGTGCTGGCTGGCGTGGCGGTATCGTTTATTGTCATGGCCGGCGCAAATGTACTGATCTTTTTGGGCGATCCGCGGGCAACCCATACGGTGGTGTTCTGGATGCTGGGCGGGCTTGGACTGGCGCAATGGTCACAGCTGGCCTATCCGGCCTTTATTTTAATGATCTGTGGCCCCTATTTATGGCTACACTCCAGCCATCTCAATGCCATGACCATCGGCGATGAGACCGCATCTACTCTGGGTATCCCTGTGGCAAAATTTCGCTTGTCGGTGTTTGTGGTCGGCGCGCTGGTGACCGGGGTTATGGTGGCTTTTTCGGGTATAATTGGTTTTATTGGTCTCATGGTGCCACATATTGCACGGATGATGGTCGGCGGTAATTACGCCCGAATGTTACCGGCGTCTGCCCTTTTGGGCGCGGTGTTTCTGCTTTGGGCAGATATTGCCGCCCGCACGATCATGGCCCCGGAGGATATGCCCATCGGCATCGTCACAGGTATGATCGGCGGGGTGTTCTTTATCTGGTTACTGCGGCGACAAAGCGCTGCAAGACGATAACGTCGACACAGGGCGCTTGGAGTATAGGACAGAAATGCACCACAAACGACAGCAGTGTTCAAACTAGGAACGCCAGTGGGATTCCAGATGTTTTTCAAAGACAGGATCAGAAAAATACGGATGACGTGGCATTGCTGCTTGTGGCCAGTTCGCGCGCCTCATCTAGCGCAGGCTCTTGGCCATCGCCTTTGAGCATTTTTGCGTCTGCACGGCAAACAGGCTGCCAAATTTCTGTCCGGAGATAAACTCCGAGCTAGGTTCCCGCATACACCGCAATTCTTTATCCTAGTAAACATGGATTAGTTTACTGATCGAATGACCACCGACCGCAGCAATCATGTGGATGGCGCACCGATTGCGGCGTTCGTCACTCCCCGGGGCCTTACATGATTCCGCGATAAAATCCTTGCTATAGCCGCTTAAAAATTTTGCCATATATTATTTTTAAGAGTATTTTTGAAACAAAATCGGTCATTCCCATCGGAAACAGAAATGTTGGGATTCTACCTTAAAAGCATTGCCGCAAGTCAAAGATGGTTGTCCGGGCGGCCAGTTCCCACCATCGTAATCCGATGAAAATTCCCAGTTGCAGGAAGAAAACCCAATCCCTCCTTTAGATGGGTTCATAGGATGGCCATCACCATGAGTGACTATATTTTGTTCGCTTGGCCCACCCATAGCATAATCCCTTTTCAAAAAATGATTTAACTCTGTCAGGCAGCCACTGTTTTCTGACTTAACAAGCAGAATCATCAAGCTTTTCATGGTCATATGGGAGATGGATGATCATCGCCTGAGTACTTTCAACCGTTTCAAAATTTGAGTTATTGAAAGTCGGAGAACAATTATTTTCTTAAAATGGATCGGCAAGAATTGATCGCATACGTGCTATTTCCAAAAATTGCAGCACTAAATAGAACTCCGCGGAAAATCCGGATTTAGGAAATTGAAAATATTGCCCTGCTTGACCTGCAAATAAAACTGCGTTCTTTGACAAAAGATATCTATCTAGGACAGATTCGATATCTAAAACCACCCCCCCAAGCGCTGCCGCAATAGATCGTTTCGGTGTCGCCTGTTACGTTCCCGACCCACAACAAGGATAAAAAGAGGCCGCAAATAAAAAGTATAGCATTTTCTGGGCTTTGAAATACGTGGGCAAATCTTTCTCCATGTCGCGTGATAGATGTCGCCTTGGGAGGGGGGAACGAGTGTAAGTCGCCCTAAACATGGACTCTTGTTGACTTGCGGCGACTTCCAATCTGAATTGCCAACTCCAAGTACAATGCCGACACGACCCTATAAAGACCGCACCCACAGGCTTAGGTCATTTGAGCCACAGCGCATAACGGATTTACGGTCAGTAAACGATGGTGCACAAAAGCACGTGTTATCGGCAGCCGATTTGCGCCAGATCATAGGGCGTGGATTGATAGATTTCATTGACCCAATTGCCATATAGCAAATGTCCGTGACTGCGCCAGCGGTTCTGGGGGGGCTGACTGGGATCATTATCGGGATAATAATTCACCGGCACATTGATTGGTGTTCCAGCCGCAATATCGCGATCATATTCGTTTTTAAGCGAATGGCTGTCATATTCGAGATGGTTGAAAATATACAGCGCCCGATGCGCGGGATCCTCGACCAGACATGGCCCAACGTCTTGAGAGCCGAGCAAAGTCGTCAAACCGCCAGCAGCCTCAATATCGGTCTGATGCACCTCGGTCCAACGCGACACAGGGATCACCAAATCATCGGAAAATCCTCTGAGAAAAGGCGAGGTTGGGGCCAGATTACGATGTCTAAAACAGCCAAATGCCTTTGCCTTAAGCGGTTGTTTTGCAATGCCATGAAAGTGGTTGATCATCGCCATCCCCCCCCAACAGACGCCAAAAATTGATTGCACATGCGACTGGGTCCAATCAAACACCTGCTGCAACTCACTCCAGTAACTAACCTGTGAAAACGGCAGATGTTCAATCGGCGCGCCGGTGATAATGAGCCCGTCAAATTTATCGCCACTGGCGGCAACCTCGGAAAAGGGACGGTAAAAACTATCCATATGCGCGGCGGATGTGTTGCGGGTCTGATGCTCGCTCATTCGGATCAGGCTCAGATCGATCTGCAGCGGGGTCGCGCCGATCAAACGCGTAAACTGAATTTCGGTCTCAATTTTCTTCGGCATCAAATTAAGCAAGGCAATCCGCAGTGGTCGAATATCCTGCCGGGCGGCCTGATCTTCATCCATCACCATAACGCCCTCAGCCGCAAGCGTCTTATAGGCCGGAAGAGTCGCGGGAAGTTTGATCGGCATGGCGTTGAAATCCTTGAAATGTCAATATTGGTTAAATAGGAACTTTAGCAACGTCGCTCAAGGGCCTGCGCGATCAATGCCTCAAATTCAGCTGTATCAGCAACCTTGGCAACCTCATCAGCGCTGACCGTTACACCCCAATTTGCCATCGCCCGATAACGAGGCTGGCGGTGGGCCAGAGCTTTGGCATAGACCCATCTCACAAAAGTATCAGGATCAACATCCTGCGGCGAAATATTATTTTCTTGCAAATAAGTATCCCAACAGGCCCGAAGAAATTCAGGTTGATAGCACATCGGCTTTGGCGCCCGGTCAAAGCGGTCAATCAACGCCGCCGTATGGGCCTCAGAGCCCTCGATCCAGACCATCAAACAGCGCTCTGCCAGCGCCACAAGCACCGGATCGGTTGGATCATCGGGCGACACAACTTCGCAGATTGAACCGCCACTGTCGCAAACAAAATTGCGGTACCCGTAGATATCTTGCGCACGATCAATAAAATATCCGGTATCAAGCAACGCTGAAATCTCGGCATTTCGATGCAAATCCTGTCGGTGCATGTAATCGTCGAAATCAAGGCCACCCTGCGCTGATGCACCGGGTTTTCCCAGATAGGTCGACAGCGGCGCAAGGTTTTCAAAAGTAATATTAGAGCCGATATAGATCGAGTCTGACAGCAGCAGGTCCCGCAAATAGCCCACCTTCATTGCCTCGCGTTTAAAGCTATCGGCAATATGTTCGCCCATATAGCGCGTCCCGATCCGGTAATCGATGGAGTAATGAAACCATCCCCCCTCAGCCCGCAGCATATTGGACAGATGGGTCTTGCCCAGGCCCGACATTCCGAACAGCAGAACATTTTTATGCGATGCAGCATGCCAGTCTTTGGCGGATTGATAAAGCATGGGCTGGCTCCTGTTTGCGCTGCAAGTGGTACTGGCACTGCGCCAAAGGGTCAAATCTTATTCTCGACACCAAAGGCCTGAAGATCGCGTCCTGCCTCTGCTTTGAGCATTCTAATCAACGGTTTGGCGGCGGCTGACGGGTCTCGGCCCAGATGTTTGCGTAATTTGCCGCGAAAATTACAGCGGCGCCTATTAAGACGAATACATCCAATGCCTCGTCGTAAAATACCAACCCGACCACCGCAATAGCCGGCAACCTGATAAAATCAAAAGGCACCACAACCGCAGCCGGTGCAAGGGTCAGAGCCGTGGTCAAACAAAAATGTGCACACACACCTGCGAATCCGATCAAGACAAGCCATGGCCAGAGCATTAGAGAAGGAAAAGTGATGTCGCCGTCAAAGCCCGCGCAAACCACTCCGAAGACCAGTTGCATCAGGGTCAAGTAAAACAAAATACATGTCAGCGTTTCTGTCCGTGTCAGGCGCTTGGTCAGAATAATCGAACCGGCGAAACACACCGCAGACAGCGCCGCAGCAGCCACGCCAATATTTATCGTCATCACACCGGGACGCGCGACAATCAAAATGCCAACAAAGCCAACCAGAGCCACTCCAACCCGCAGCCGCGTCAAATTTTCGCCCAAAATTAACGGTGACAGCACCAAAACCCAGATCGGAGAGGTGAACTCAAGCGCAAAAATTTGCGCCAAAGGCAGCAAGGGAAGCGCCGAAAACCATAGGGTCTGGCCGGAAAAATGACACAGGTTGCGCGACAAATGTAGCCCACGGTTTCGGGTATTGATCTGGGACAAAGTGTCTGCAAACCAAGCCCCAACCAGAACAATTCCCAGTCCGAAAATACTGCGATACAGCATTATCTCAACCGCATCCAATTCATTGCTGACCGCGCGCCCGGCAATCGCCATCGTGCTAAACGACACGATGGCCCCCGACATCCATAGGGCAACCAGACCCACGCCACCGCGCGCCTCGCCAGTTTGTCTGGCATGCGCCTGCACTTTAAGACGCAGTGTTTTGACAGCTTGTTTCATGATTTTAACCACCCTGTGGGCACTATGATGGCGTGCCAGCACTTAAGTCGCAAGCTCTAGCGACCCTTCCAAACCGGATCGCGCTTCTCGGCAAAGGCACGGGCGCCCTCTAACTGGTCTTCTGAATTATATAAAATATCCACCGTCTCGAACTGGCTTTGCGTGATCCGGTTGAGCGCATCCTGAAATTTCATATCCTCGGATTCGCGCACAATCTCTTTGATTGCGGCATAGACAAGCGGCGGCCCCGATGCCAGCAGGTCGGCCAATGCATGGGCTTCAGTCATCAGAGTGTCGGCGGGATGAATGCGGTTGATCAAGCCCCAGCGGGCGGCTTCTTCTGCCTGCATCCAGCGTCCGGTCAACAGCATTTCCATTGCGATGTGATACGGGATGCGCTTTGGCAGCTTAAGACTGGCGGCATCCGCCACCGTGCCCGAGCGGATTTCCGGCAGCGCAAAAGTTGCATGCTCGGCCGCCAATATCATGTCACAGGACAGCGCCAACTCCAGCCCACCCCCACAGCAGATGCCGTTCACCGCAGCGATCACCGGCTTGTTCATACCGCGCAATTCCTGCAACCCACCAAAGCCTCCGACCCCATAATCACCATCCACCGCGTCGCCGTCTGCGGCAGCTTTGAGATCCCAACCGGGGCAGAAAAACTTTTCCCCCTGCCCGGTCAGTACCGCCACACGCAATGTCGGATCATCCCGAAATTCTTTGAACACCTGTCCCATAACCCGGCTCGTGATCAAATCAATGGCATTGGCTTTGGGCCGGTCCAGTGTCACCTCAAAAACTGCCCCACGGCGGTTTGTTTTAATCGGTGTCTCGGTCATTGCTCACTCCCATTGTGATAAGTGCATCCACTGCAACCGCCCGATCTGGCGTACAGATCAGCGGGTTGATCTCAACTTCTTCTAAATGGGCGGCCGTTTCCAGCACAAAGCTCTGCACACCCAACACCGCCTGTATCAATGCGTCAATATTGATACCGGGGCTGCCGCGGTATCCACGCAATACCGGATAAAGCCGCAATTCTGTCAACGCCGCACGCACGTCTTGCGCGGTGGCCGGCACCAACCGCGTTGCTACATCCATCAAAATCTCCGTCATCACACCGCCTGCGCCAATCGTCAACACAAACCCATGCGCTGGATCACGCAGCACCGCCACCAACACCTCGGCCACCCCGTCGGTTACCATCTGTTCAAGTAAGTAACCATCGCTGTCCATATCAGCGGCCGCCTGCGCAACGGCCTGCGATGACCACAAATTCAGATGCACTGCACCGGCTTCAGATTTATGCGCGTGCCCCATCCCTTTCAGAACCAACGGAAACCCGAGGGTTTCGGCAGCTTGCGCTGCAAGTTTAGCCGTTGCACAAAACCGGCCCTCAGGCACCGGCACACCATGTGCCAGTAACCGCGCCTTGGCGCTGTGCTCGTTCAAAATATGGCCATGGCGCAGCTCTTGGGGCATCTGCACAGGTCCCGGCAAAAGCAAAGGCTGCGGGGGCACCGCTTGCATCTGTCCGATATCTGCCGCAATTTCAATCGCCTTCAAAGCGCTCTCGATCCCACACAGCGGCACAATTTCCTGCGCAATTAGCTTTTGTGCGACCGTTTCAGGCATCGTCTCGGGCAGGCTAGAGACCAGCGCCAGCCGTCCACCGGTCGAGACCCCAGTGCCCGTCTTGGCCGCCACAGCTGCTGTGACCACACATTCCCAAGCGGCCGGGTCGCACCGATCTGCGCGTGGAAAATCCACGACAATACAGCTCAGCGCCAGATCGTCGCCCAACAGCGCCGAAAATGTTGCCGTCATCGCCGCCACATCGCCCCAAATATACGTGTGGTAATCCAAAGGGTTGGCCAAGGCCACCATCGGCCCCAACGCTGTACGCAGCGCAGTTTTCTGGGTGTTGGTCAACGGCGGGAACTCTAGGTTTAGATCCAGCGCGCTGTCTGCCATGAGGCTAGCCTCTCCCCCAGAACATGACAGCGATGCAATGCGCCTTGAGGGCAACGCTCCGGTGACATGCAACAGCTTAAGCGTTTCCAAAAATGCATCAAGACCGGTGACCTCGGCCACACCAAGCCGCGCGAACAGCGCCCGTGCCCCTGCTCCACTGCCCGCCAATGAGGCGGTATGCGACACCGCGCCGGCGCGGGCTTGCGGCGAGCGCCCGGTCTTGAGCGCAACAATTGGCTTTCCCATCCTGCGGGCTTGCGCCGCAAGCGCCTCAAACGCCCGCAGATCGCCGACCCCCTCGATATACAGTCCCAACACAGTAACGCGGGGGTCGTCCAACAGAGCCTGACCGATCTGGGCCAAACCCGTCTGGGCCTGATTGCCAACCGTCACCACATAAGCCAGAGGCAACGTCCGGCTCTGCATGGTCAGATTGATCGCGACATTGGAACTTTGAGTGACAATCGCCACTCCGCGGTCGACCTGCAACCCGCCGTGTTGATCAGGCCAAAGCGCCACCCCATCCAGATAATTGATAAACCCATAACAATTTGGTCCAATAACCGGCATGTCTTTGGCTGCCGCCAGCAATTGCTCTTGCAAATCGGCCCCGTCTTCACTTTCTAGCTGCGCCTCACGGAACCCTGAGGCAAAGCAGGTGGCCCCACCGGCCCCCATCTCGGCCAGTTGCGCCACCAGTTGCACCGTCAGGGTGCGATTGACCCCGATAAACACCGCATCGGGTGCCGACGGCAACCCTGCAAGCCCCTCAAATGCCGGCGCGCCCGCTATTTCGGTGCGTGTGGGATGCACCGGCCAGATTGCGCCACGAAAGCCAATAGCGCGGCACTGCTGCACGACATTTTCGCACCACACACCGCCGCCAATTACCGCGACACTGCGCGGACGCAGCAGACGGGACAGATCACGCACCATCTAGGCCCCGAGCGGTCGCAGCAGATCGCGCGAAATGATATGCCGCTGGATTTCGCTGGTGCCGTCCCAAATCCGCTCAACCCGAGCATCGCGCCAAAACCGCTCGATCGGAAAATCATCCATCAACCCCATACCGCCAAACACCTGCAAGCTGGCATCGGTGATCCGCGCCAGCATTTCGGTCGCATACAACTTGGCACTGGCAATCTCGCGGTTTGACGGCAGCTTTTGATCCAAACGCCATGCCGCTGATAAAGTCAGCCATTCGGCCGCATCAATTTCGGTGATCATATCGGCAATTTGGAACGAGACGCCCTGAAACTTGCCAATCTGTTGACCAAATTGCCGGCGTTCGGCGGCGTGGTGCAGCGCATACTCAAAGCAGCGCCGCGCCCGCCCCACGCTCATCGTCGCCACGGTGATGCGGGTGGCATAAAGCCATTCGTTCATCACCTCAAACCCACCATCGACCTCGCCCAGAACCTGCGCATCAGCCAGACGGCAATCATCGAAATCCAAGATACAGTTTTTATAGCCACGGTGGCTAACCGAGCGATAGCCGTCGCGGATCACAAAACCAGGTGTGCCACGATCAACCAAAAACGCGGTCAGGCGTTTTTTGGGACCGCGCGGTGTGTCATCTTCCCCTGTGGCAATAAAAACAATCACAAAATCAGCATGATCTGCGCCGGAGATAAAGTGTTTGGTGCCATTGACCACCCAATCTCCACCGGATCTTACCGCCGTACATTTCATCCCACGTACATCCGAGCCGGCTTCGGGTTCTGTCATGGCCAAAGCATCCATCCTTTCGCCTCGCACCGCAGGCAACAGATAGCGCGCGCGCTGTTCGCCCTCGCAGGCCATCAGAATGTTCTGCGGTCGCCCAAAAAAGTGATTAAGCGCCATTGATCCGCGCCCCAGTTCGCGCTCCACCAAGGCAAAATCCAAATGGCTCAGCCCGGCGCCGCCCACCTCTTCTGGAAAGTTGCAGGCATAAAACCCCAATTCTAGAGTTTTGCGTTTGATTTCATTGGCGATCTCGACAGGCACCTCACCGCTACGCTCGACCAGATCTTCATGGGGATAAATCTCGTTTTCAACAAAGCTGCGCACTGTCGAGACGATCATTTCCTGTTCTTCAGTCAGTCCGAAATTCATGGCTTATCCTCTGCTTTATGGGCTGCTGCAAGCGCTTCGACCTTTTTCTGAACGGTACCGGCCGGCAGGCTGGAGCGACGAGTTTCGAGGTCAACATGGATCATCAGTTGATTGCAGGTCGCCAAAACCGTCCCATCGAGCCCGCGCATTTCATGAAAAAGACCCAGCTTTTTACCCGCCCCCACAGTCACCTTACTGTGCACTTCAACAGCCGTTCCCGCATGGGTTTCTTGCAGATATTTAACCGTTGTCTCGACGGTAAAATAACTTTGCCCTGCCTCGATATAGGCCGCGTCCGCCCCAACATGTACCATCACCGCATCAGCCGCATCTGAAAACACCTGCCCATAGCGGCCCTCATTCATATGACCATTGTAATCGGTCCAGTCGACCGGAATATGACGGCGCACAGTGACCATCGGCGCCGTTGTATCCAACGTCGGGCGCAAACCCGCCTCATGTTGGTTAAGTAAGGCCCCCGCCGCGCTGTTTTGTTGTTTGAGTGCGCGTATCATCACAATCAGATTGTTATCCCGCAACCTCTCAAGTTCGCGTATGGATTTATCGCCGGATTGAGCGTCGGACTGCGCGGCAATTTTGGCGGTTAATTCCTCGGTCAATTCAGGGACATCCATCAATTTGGTCCAAGGCCATTTCAGACAGGGGCCAAACTGGGCGATGAAATGCGCCATACCCGCCTCTCCACCAGCGATACGGTAAGTTTCAAATAGCCCCATCTGCGCCCATCGCAGGCCAAAGCCATACCGGATCGCATCATCAATTTCTGCGGTTGTGGCAATTCCGTCTTTGATCAACCAAAGCCCTTCGCGCCACACTGCTTCGAGAAAACGGTCAGCGATATGAGCGTCAATCTCTTTGCGCACCCGCAACGGATACAGGCCGATCTCGCGCAACACTGCCTGCGCACGAGCAATCAGCGCCTCAGTATTGACCGGCGAGGGCACCAATTCGATCAACGGCAAAAGATAGACCGGATTGAAAGGATGGGTCACAATAATTTGCTGCGGGTTTTGTGAGTTTTGTTGGAGTTCTGAGGGTTTAAAGCCGGAGGTAGAGGATCCAATAATGGCATGGGCGCAACAATGCGCCTGAATTTCAGCAAAAATTGCATGTTTGATATCCAGACGCTCAGGCACGCTTTCCTGTACCCAATCAACGCCCGCAACCGCCTCTGCAAGCGTGGCGCAAACAGTCAAGTGGCCCTCATCAGGCAGCGCAAAATCATACAGCATTGGCAGCGCGTGGCGCGCATTTTGCAAAATAGCCTCAATCTTGCGGAGGCACTCAGGATCAGGGTCATACAGACGCACATCCCAACCATTGAGCAAGAACCGCGCGAGCCAGCCACCGCCAATCACCCCGCCACCAATTATTGCCACTGTTTTCATTTTCTGTATCCTTCTGCATACAGTCGATATGTCGACCTATCTATGGACAGTTCACACCATCGATTCGGTGTGCCCGTCGATTGTCATCGCCTGACCCGTGATTTTTGCCGCCGCAGGCGAAGCCAGAAACAAGACCGTGTCGGCAATATCATCTCCTGTCACAAAACTGCGCAGCGACACGCCACCGGTGTATTGCGCGCGGACTTGCTGCGGGGTCTTACCCGAGGCCTCGGCCTCGATCGCCAGCACCCGATCCATACGCGGGCCCTCAACAGCACCCGGACAAATCGCATTGACCCGCACCCCAAAGGGCCCCAACTCCATCGCCAAGGTCTTGGTCAACCCGATGAGCCCCCATTTGGCCGCAACATAGGGCGACCGCAGCGGACAGCCAAATAAGCCAGAGGTCGAAGATGTCAGTAAAATCAGGCCCGCACCCTGCGCTTTCATCAGGCGCGCCGCCCAGCGGCAGGTCAGAAATGCTCCATGCAGATTCACGCCGATACACGCCTGCCATTCGTCAAACTCCAAATCTTCAATCGGGCCCGCAGGCCCACTAGATCCGGCGTTCGAACAGACCACATCGACCTCCCCCCACTGCGTCTCTATTTGGGTCAAAAACGCCCCGATGGCGGCCTCATCGGTGACATCCGCCTGAACCGCGATCACTTCGGGAAAGCTTTTACGCACCTGCGCCAGCGCAACCGGGTCGGTATCACACAGCGCTACCAGATCGCCACGCGCCAGAAACCGGCGCGCCAGCGTCAGCCCAATGCCCGACGCACCTGCGGTGATTACAACCTTTTGCGAAAGTGTCATGACCGTGGATTTCGCTTGGTCAAACCCAGTTTTGCACGTACCTCGTCCGGGCCGATAACACGGGCGCCCATGCTTTCAATGATCGTTTTGGCGCGGCTGACCAATTGCTCGTTCGTCGCAAGAACGCCTTTACCCAACCACAGATTATCCTCAAGCCCGACCCGGACGTTACCGCCAGCCAGCACGCTTGCCGCAACATAGGCCATCTGGTTGCGGCCCAATCCAAAGCCGCTAAATGTCCAGGTGTCCGGAACGTTATTCACCATGGACATAAACGTATTGAGATCGTCAGGTGCCCCCCAGGGCACCCCCATACAAAGCTGGACCAACGCATCAGGGGCCAAAACCCCATCGGCGACCAATTGCTTAGCGTACCATAGATGGCCGGTGTCAAAAGCCTCGATCTCAGGTTTAACGCCAAGCTCAGTCATCATCCGCCCCATTGCCTGCAACATGCCGGGTGTGTTGGTCATCACGTAGTCGGCCTCGGCAAAATTCATTGTCCCGCAATCAAGCGTGCAAATTTCAGGCAGACAATCTGCGATATGGGCAACCCGCTCAGTGGCACCAACCATGTCGGTCCCCGCTGCAAGCGGCAAGGGTTGCGCTGCATTACCAAAGACAATATCGCCGCCCATGCCTGCAGTCAGGTTCAGCACAATATCAATATCGGCGGCGCGTATCCGCTCGGTCACCTCGCGGTAATAAGCCAGCTTCCGGCTGGGTGCACCGGTCTCGGGATCGCGCACATGGCAATGTACCACAGCCGCGCCCGCATGGGCGGCAGCGATAGCACTGTCGGCAATCTGCTTGGGCGAGCGCGGCACATGCGGACTGCGATCCTGCGTGGCCCCAGAGCCGGTGATAGCACAGGTGATAAACACCTCTCGGTTCATAGCAAGTGGCATTCGCATCCTTTCTTTTTTACATCAGACTAAAAGCCTGTTGCCAGATGTCTCCTTGCAGTTTAAGACAATTTACATGCAGAAATGGACAAAATTACCCGCAGCTGCGCGGAAAATCGGCTTTGTATTGTTCGATCAATTCTCAAACCTGTGTCTGGCCAATTGCCTGGAACCTCTGCGCGCTGCCAATACATTTTCCGGCCATCCAGTGTACCAATGGGAGTTGCTGACGCTTTCCGGCGCAGCCGTCGAGTCTTCAAGCGGCATGCCGGTTTTGCCAAGAGCCGCGCTCTCGGATGCTGGCGGATGGGACTATCTTTTTGTGCTCGCCAGTTACGAATACCAAACCCACGATCACGCTAAAGTCTGGCGGGTTCTGCGCCGGGCAGCGCTGAAAGCAACGACTGTCGTAGGCCTGGACGCCGCTCCCTGGCTGATGGCATCAGCCGGCCTTTTAGAAGGGCGGCGGGCGACAGTGCATTGGGATATAATCGACAGTTTCGCCGAAACATTCCTCTCCCTAAACGTCGAAAGGAGCCACGTGGTTCATGACGCCAACCGTATCACCTGCGCTGGCGCCATGTCGGCCTTAGATCTTACACTAGACTTAATCGCAGACCACCACGGACAGGGGATGCGACTTGATATTGCGCATTTATTCATGCAACCGGGCGCCCCAGACAGCACCCGCCACCTCGAAGCCCAACCCGCGAACCGCTTGATCCATGATGCGCTGCAACTGATGCGCAACACGATCGAGACCCCGCTTTCGCTGCCAAAGTTAGCGCAACTACTATCCTGTCCACCAAAAACGTTAGAGCGGCGGTTTAAAGATAATCTGCAGGCACCACCCGGCTCAGTTTACCGTCATCTTAGGCTGTCTAAGGCTGCTCAATTGATTGACACCACGACATTATCGGTGGCGGAAATTTCATTGCGCTGTGGCTATGATAGCCCAACGGCATTTGCGCGGGCGTTCAAGGCACGCTATGGAACTTCCCCCACAATTTCCCGCAAACACCGGCCCGGTTCCGCGACTTAATACCCAACATCTTCGGTGCCCGAAACTTAGGGCCATTTTAACCAAGACTGGGTAGCCTATCTATTAATAATGCAAAAATACGATCGCAAAATAAAGAAAGGAAGGGCAACCTTGCAAACCCAAAATCTGCACCCCAGACCAAACCAACGACCATTTTTAACCCATAGGCGGGCGCAAATTTTTAAATTACTTCACCAGCAGGAAAGGGCCCTTGCATCCCCATATCTGCTGCGCCCTGAGCAACAAGTACCGTCTTCGCAACCTGTGCCCGGGACCACAAAACCACCAAAACAACGCACTCAGCGGCGAACAACACCTCCCCAACCAGCCCTTCAGGAAAATATCCAGAGTGCTATTTTGCCGCGCCGTAAGTCACCTGAAAAACCAACCAAATCCACCGTACCAACCGTGCCTATTTTACTGGAAGAGGCGAAAGCCTCTCTTTTGCGTTACACTCAAAAACCACGCCCTAAATTAAGATTTATGGGTTTTTAGAGTTGCCACGATAGCCCGTTGCCACCACAAATTTCTCAGAACTGTCGGCACGGGATGCCGGTGGTTTGATATTGGCGACCTTGGTAAACTGTTGTTTAAGGATTTTTTGCAGATCCCCCTCAGCGCCACCTGCCAGAACTTTCGCAACAAATGTGCCCCCCGGTGCCAGGACGTCGAAGGCAAAATAAGCTGCGGCCTCGCAAAGGGCGATAATGCGTAAGTGGTCGGTTTGTTTATGTCCCGATGAGGCTGCTGCCATGTCAGACATCACCACATCCGCAGCGCCTCCTAGCCAGGTCTCAACCTGCGCATCGGCCCCCTCTTGCAGGAAATCCAATTTGTACAGTTCTGCACCGGCAATTGGCTCAACCTCTTGCAGGTCAATTCCCAGCACTGTGCCAACTGCCTTGTTAGGCCGCTCGCCCTGCGCATTAACACGCGCTACCGCGACCTGACACCAGCCACCGGGAGCACAACCCAAATCCACAACGCGCGCACCAGGCACCAAGAAACGATACTTGTCGTCCAATTCAAGAATTTTAAACGCTGCACGTCCCCGATAGCCTTCAACCTGAGCCCGTTTAACATAGGGATCATTCAGTTGTCTCTGCAGCCAGCGCGTCGATGACACGGTCCGGCCACGCGCAGATTTCACCTGTACTTTGAGGTCTCTTTGCCCACGCCCCGAAGTTTTCTTTGTCGCCATCAGTCTTCAACCTTCATCTAAAACGCCTGCGGCGGTCATCTGGGCATATAACAAACCTTCGCGCAATCCGCGGTCAGCCACAGACAACCGGTCTGTCGGCCAGCACCGCAACAAGGCCTGCAAAATCGCAGCGCCAGACATAATCAACACCTGTCGATCCAGTCCAATACGAGGATCACGCCGCCGGCCCACCGGACCAAGATCAAGATAGGTTCGGATCACCTTATCAATCTGATCCGAAGTCATCCGCAGGCCGTCAACCTTGGCCCGATCATAGCGTTTGAGACCAAGATGACTTGCAGCCACAGTGGTGACCGTGCCTGATGTACCAATGATTTGAAACCCCTCTTTCGCATGATCGTTTTTATAGGGCGCAAATTCGGCAAGATTCTCTTCAAAAAACCAGCTCATTAACGCGAAACGCGCGGAATCGTCTCGCACATCCCTGAACTGGTCGCGCAGGGTCGCCACCCCAAGCGGGACGCTGATCCAATCCACGACTTTGGCCGCAGGGATATCCAGACCTCCCCCTCTTAGGGAACGTGTTCCGCTTTGCTCGAACCCTGCGTGCAGTCGCATGATCGCCCGGCCACGCTGACGTCGTGGCACTTCGGACAAATCAATCCACACCAATTCTGTTGATCCACCGCCAATATCCACCACCATTAACTGGCGGGTTTTGCCACTGACAAGTGGTGCACAGGAAATGACAGCCAGACGCGCCTCTTCCTCAGGTTGGATAATCTCAAGGCGCAGTCCGGTCTGTTGATGTACTGTCGCAATAAACTGTTGGGAATTACTGGCGCGACGACAGGCCTCAGTGGCCACCAGCCGCATATTTCGTACTTTATACCGTTGGAGTTTATGCTGGCAAATCCGCAGCGCTTGTATCGTGCGTTTCATTGAGGCGTTTGACAGCAATCCAGAGGTTTCCAAGCCCTGTCCCAGTTGTACAGATTTGGAAAAGCTGTCCAACACTTGAAACTCACTGCCCACGGGGTGAGCAATGAGCATTCTACAGCTATTTGTACCCAAATCCAGAGCCGCATAAAGCTCTGATGGATCCGGGCGCGGCGCGGCGCGATCGACCGGGTTCGGGATAGCGCCCGCACCTTTGGGACGCTTTGGCGTCATTGTTCAACGCCTTTCTAGATCGAAGTTGCTTGAATGATAAGCGGTCAGCCAACACGGTGCAAGCACCCCATGACCCTAAAAGTCAAATCACCGGAAACAAAGCCCCCCGCTCGACCATTGGGGCAATCTCATAATCTATATGAAACCTTTGATAGGGAAGAATACTGGCCATCGAAACAAAAGGCCGATATCTGGGTAACGTCGCGGATTGCTCTGTATCTGTCGAAAACCGACGGGGCATAAAGCTTAGGCTACTCTACTGGTGGCGCAACGATTAAGAGGAATCAGCTATGCCAGATGTAACCATCGTCTATTGGCGCGACATCCCTGCACAAGTGATTGTCGGCAAGGGGCGTCGCGGGTCAAAAATTCAATTGACTGAACGGTTCGAGCAAGCCATCGACAGGGTGGCGATGCGGATTGGCGCTGCCGAAACTGATGCCTATCTTGCCGAGTGGCGCAAAGCTGCGCCCTATCAAATTGATGGCAACCAAGACGACATCGCAAAATCAGAAGCCGCGCGACTTGAAGTCGAATATGACGGCGACCGCATTAAATTATTGATTAACAATGACGGATGGGCGTGAACCCTACCCCATGGAAGGAGGCCCTTATGGCTTTACTGAACTTTAAAAAATCCGTTACATCCGAAGCGATTGTCTCGCCAGAGGTCGAAGCCTTTCTGCAGGGCTATTCGATCGAGGTCATGCCCCGCACCGCCGAGAAAATCCCAAGCTTTCGCGACCTGTTGCCATTGGGTACCCGGGTCTATATCGCCCACATCGAGGGCACACCGATTGAGGATATGGTAGCCACGGCAAAACGCATCGCTGCCGAAGGTTACGCCGTGATGCCACATTTTCCCGCGCGTATCATCAAAGACAAAGACGTGCTTGGCGACTGGATTGCCCGCTATCAGGGTGAGGCCAACGTGACGCAAGCACTTATCTTAGCCGGCGGCGTGACAAAGCCTCACGGCGACTTTGACAGCTCGATGGAGCTTTTGGAAAGTGGTCTTTTCGACAAAGCTGGTTTCACGCGATTACATGTCGCCGGTCATCCCGAAGGTAACAAAGACATCGACCCCGATGGTACAAATCTGAATGTTGACGCCGCTTTGCAGTGGAAACAGAAGTTCTCAGAGCGCAGCGACGCCGAAATGGCCCTTGCGACACAGTTTGCCTTTGAAGCCGGCCCTATCATCGAGTGGGCCAATGCAATCAAAGCAGCCGGCGTGGATATTCCTATCCATATCGGCATCGCAGGTCCGGCCAAATTGCAAACACTGATTAAATTTGCCATCGCATGCGGGGTTGGTGCGTCGTTAAAAGTACTGCAAAAACGGGCGATGGATGTCACCAAGCTGCTGTTGCCGTACGAACCCACAGATGTCATCACACAACTGGCAGCTCACAAAGCCGAAAACCCAGATTTTAATATCTCACACGTGCATTTTTTCCCACTGGGCGGGATCAAGACAAATGCCAACTGGGCGATCCGCAATGGTGGCAATTCTGCCACCCCTGCTGCCAACGCCTCTTAAGGACTGACCATGACCCGCACTGTAATCGAATCACAAACCAAAACTGTGACCATCGGCTTTAACGAGCCGTTTTGCGTTATTGGCGAACGGATCAACCCAACGGGGCGCAAGAAATTAGCTGCGCAACTGGAAGCCGGCGACTTTTCAACGGTCGAGAAAGACGCACTGGAACAAGTCGCCTGCGGGGCTATGGTGCTCGATATAAACGCCGGTGTGGTATATAATTCGAACCCAAACCCCAATGAAACAGAGCCACCACTGATGGTCAAAATGCTGGAACTTGTTCAAGGCTTGACCGACACACCGCTGTGCATCGACAGTTCAGTTCCTGCCGCGCTTGAGGCCGGTCTGCAAACCGCAAAGGGCAGACCTTTGCTAAACTCGGTCACCGGCGAAGAAGACCGGCTTGAATTTGTCCTGCCCTTGGTCAAGAAATACAATGTACCGGTTGTGGCAATATCAAACGATGATACCGGTATTTCCGAAGATCCCGAAGTGCGTTTTGCAGTGGCTAAAAAAATCGTCGAACGCGCGGCTGATTTTGGCATTCCAGCGCATGACATCGTAGTGGACCCGCTGGTAATGCCGGTGGGGGCAATGGGCACCGCCGGACAGCAGGTGTTCACATTGGTGCGCCGCTTGCGCGAAGACCTGGGTGTTAACACCACCTGCGGCGCCTCAAACATCTCTTTTGGCTTGCCGCACCGCCACGGCATTAATGCAGCCTTTCTGCCGATGGCGATCGGCGCAGGCATGACCAGCGCTATCATGAACCCGGTGCGACAGGTTGAAATGGAAGCGATTAAAGCGGCAAACTTCTTAATGAACAATGACGCAAATGGCAGCGCATGGATCGCCTTTAGCAGGGTTACCGACGCCGTGGCCGAGGGCGCAAGCTTTGCCGAGGCAGCACACGCAGCGGCAGCTGCCTCAAGCGGCAATCGTGGCGGGCGGCGCGGTGGACGGCGCCGCGGCTAAACCCCTTTAATGGCTTTTCTAGGACAGCTCTAAACGCAGTATCTGGCGCCGCCAATACCAATATACCGCGCCAAAAACAAACACAGCGCAACCAAACCCCAATGTTGGGGTTTGGCTAAACAACACCTGGCTCATCATACGTCCCGGAAGAAAGGTGAACAGGCCCGCCCCCAACAAGGCCTGTAAATAAAGCGCCTGCATATGGATCGCATGAGCGCGAATGCGGCGATGACGGATCAACCACAGGCCACGTGCAAGACTGACAAGAACCAGAATTGACAACAGGTGAATCGCGCTGAACTGACCCGGGCGCAGCCCAGTGATAAAAAACGACGTCACCGCCAGCGTTGCCATAGCCATAACCCAAAAATAACCTAAAAGCTTATGCCACCCATCCCGGCGACGACGAAACACCGCCAGCGGGCCGACCCCCACGGCACAGACCGCCGCGCCAATATGGGTTTGAACAATTGGTGCGGCATTGAGGAAGGGCTGTAAATCTATCATGATATCTCTGCTGTCTTGTTTTGCTAAACCCGCAATGGCACAGTGCTTCCTATATAAAATAATTCTTACGTATTCTGAAGGAATTGCGACGTGAACGGACACCACTGGCAGCTGGCGCTGCGTGAATGGGTCGAACATTTAAACCAGCGGACGGTGTTTATCATTCTATTTGGGGTGGCTCTGGTTCTTGGGGTTTCGGGACCGTTTGGCACAAGCGAGACGATACAGCTGTTGCCGCGATTGCTGTATTGGGCTGGGTCCTGCATCGCTACCTATGGGATTGGCAGCTATGCCGCGTTTTTTGCACAGCAGGTCTACCCGCACCAAACAGGGGCTCGGCACGCCACGGCAATCCTGTTTGGCACTTTGGCAATCACAATATTTTTGTTTATTTTTAATGGGCTGTTTTCAATGCGATTGCCGGAAACGGCCTTGGATATGTTGACGTTATTTGCTCAAACAGGTTTGATTGTCGCCACGGTCAACGGCGTTTTAGCCTTTTACAACAATAACAAAAAATCTTTGCAGCCCACAGAAACAGTCCGTGTTCTGCAGCGTCTTCCCATCGAAAAACGTGGTGAATTGATCTCAATGACTGTGATGGATCATTATGTCGAAGTGACCACAACGCGCGGCAAGCATCTGATTTTAATGCGGTTTAAGGACGCTATTGCAGAGATACCGCCTCAGTTAGGTCTGCAGATACACCGGTCCTATTGGGTGGCCAGCGATCAGGTTCAGGCGCACCGTCGAGACGGCAAACAATTGCTGTTAATCACCACGGCACAAGACGCCTTGCCCGTCAGTCGCAGATACCAAAAAGCCGTTTTAATGGCCGGATTATTGCCAATTTAAACTTGCTGACCCTGCCCATGAAATTGAGAGCAGCTTTGTAAATCAACTCTCTGCATAATCACCCCATCCCAAGCTTAACACAATCAATCAGTCGTCACTTTTTCTAGCAACCCTTACGGCTCTTGAACCTGACCATTTTATTAAATTCAAAGTGCGATTGAAGTCTCTTTAAGAAGATAAGTATTTAGGAAGTTCCTCTGTCCTATTTATCCACAGCAAAAAATTCCTGCAGCTTCGTAGTATAAAACAGTACGAAAGCGTCAAAAAAATATACCCAATTCTGTTTTAAATACGCCCTCAATTGCAATCACTTAAAATATTTGGGCAATATTTTGATCTCCCAATTCAAATAAAAATATTATCCAGCATATCATAAGATATCTTAACTAAACTTTAATATAAATGACGAAGTTTATAGCTTTATCCGTGGACAGGCATTTCAAATCACGGACGGCAAGGCTATCGACCGGAGTTCAAAAAGAGATGTTCGCAAAATTAATGCATGATGCCTTGTGCTGCTTGCAGCGCATGTTGGTTTTGTCCCTTTTCATCGTGGGTTGGCCTCTGTCGGGTGTTGTGCACGCCTCGGACCAAAAACCCGATTGGATTGTTGAGGTTTTTGCAAAAGACGACAACGTCGAAGTGACCGGCGCACTGTTAAAATATACGGTTAAGGTTACAAATAGTCCCACCGCCACAGCAACCGCAAAAAAGACAGAAATTGCAATACTGATACCAGCCGGCTCCCAGTTGGTTGGGGCCCTTGCTGACGCCAATTGCACCCCCTTGCAATCAGACCTCACGGCCAAACCCTCCACTGTACATGTGACCGTTACATGCGAGGTGCCTGTCTTAATACCCGGCGAAAGCTTTGAGTTACCAATAGTATTACAGACCAGAACACAGCAAAGGGTGATAACGCTGACGGCCACCATGAGCGAAGACGATAGTGACGCAGGCAACAATTCTAACCAGATAGCCACAAGCCTTGATGCTGGCGCTGATATACAAGTCGCGGGTCCCGGTTTGATCAACGTTCCCTCGGGCGGGATCTCAACGTTCGAGTTTAAATTGGAAAACTTGGGACCTTTTGATGCAGGATCAACAAAATTCACCCTTCCGGTGCCCCCGGGCCTGTCGATAACCAGCCTTCCTGCAGGCTTCAAGTTAACGAAGAAAACCAAGAAATTGTCTGTTCGATCGAGGGCCTTTCTATCGGCGATGAGATACCA
>OCVR010000145.1_pt1 | contig 57590 bp, 57 predicted proteins | sample 1539091 | NCBI WGS metagenome assembly OCVR01 (sample SAMEA3355530, study PRJEB22509) | marine metagenome | biome: marine; feature: coastal ocean; material: water | place: USA | collected 2010-08-07 | depth 16 m | reverse complement strand
AACGCCTGGATCTGGTGTTCAGTGATTCCGATGGTGACTCGGTTGATAGGGAGGAAAAGGAAGACGAGGACAATATCTCTCTACAGTACCGAGTCAGGGAAGGCGACAGGTCACGCTTCGATGCCACCATGGGCTTTTCCTCCGGTCATCTAAAGCCCGGTGTTCGCTACCGCAATGAAGGCGAACTGCAATCTGCCCGCAGCTATCGCTACGTGCAGCGCCTGCAATACGAAGACGGCGAAAATTTCTTCACCATCGCCCAGGGAGATCTTTACCAAGTATTTGAAAATACGGACGTCTTGCGCTGGAGCAATCGACTGAAGTATGGCGGTCACACTCAAGGCATGGAGTGGCGCACACGCATGTCTCTGTTTCAGCGCTATAAATCAGACACGAAAAGACCGCTGGCACTAAATCACTTTTTCACCGTTGCCGGGGAGACTCAGCCCGATTCCTTCGTCAAGAACTACAGTCTGGGAACCATATGGCGTCGCCAGGTCTACCGGGACTTCTTATTCGTAGAGCTGGAACCGGCGATAAACTACCGTCGTGCAGAATACGAAGATGAACGGGACGTGGCCTGGAGCTTCGTGGTCAGATTGGAAATTGCACTTTCCAGGGACTTTTCTCGCGCTGGCAAAAGAGACAGAGCACGTGATGATGATTCAGATGTAGATTAAGTCCTTGGGCCGGTTGGGGCCTGCGCCTTGGTAAGCGCAGACGCCAAACTCCGACTCCGCTGGGACTAAAAAAGGCTGGGCACGCAAATCTATCGTTGATTTGCAAAGGCCCGCTAACAGGGCCCGCTAAAGATTTTCCTCCGCGAAGGCAGCCAGCCTGGAGCGCACAATACCGTTCACATGCATAATGCCGGCGTGCGGGTATTGCTTGCTCTTCTCCACCAGGTAGGTGAGCCCGGAAGTCAGCGGACTGATGTATTTATTGTCTATCTGAGCCAGGTTACCCAACACCACTATTTTGGAGTCGGCCCCCACCCGACTGATTACCGATTTTAACTGAAACTGAGTCAAGCCCTGAGCCTCATCGATAATGATGTAGGCGTTGTTGAAAGAACGGCCGCGCATAAAGTTGAGCGACTTGAACTGGATGTTTGCACGCTCTTTCACATAGTCGATACTGCCGTGACAGGACTCGTCAGTGCCGTGCAAAATTTCCAGGTTATCGTCAAAAGCCGCCAACCAGGGGGCCATTTTTTCTTCCTCTGTACCGGGAAGAAAACCGATTTCCTCGGCGATGGGTGGTGTGGATCGGGCCACAATCAATTTGGAATACTTTTTTTGTTCCAAAATCGCGTGCAGACCATAGGAAAGCGCCAACAGGGTTTTACCTGAGCCTGCCGGGCCGGTCAGCACGGTCATGTCCACATTGTCGTCATCGAGCATGGACATCGCCATTGCCTGTTCCAGATTACGTGGCGCCAAACCCCAGAAGCGCTTGTGCATCAGGTTGTCGCGGCTGTCACAGCGCAGATAAACAAATTCATTATCCACCCGCCGGACGAACGCCATGAAGTCCTGGTCATCGTACAAAAACTGATTCGGATAGGCCCCCGGAATCGATTTGCGCGGTACCCGGTGTAAGGTACAGTCCCCTTCACGCAAGGTGTCTACCTCGCTGATATTGGACCAGAAGTCACCTTCTATATGCTCATATCCCTTGGCCAGCAAGTCGATATCATCGAGCACCCGGTCGCGACGATAGTCTTCCACGTGCACCAGACCAGAACCCTTGGCCTTGATGCGCATGTTGATGTCTTTGGTTACCAGGCAGACAAATTCCTTGGGATTCTCTGCCTGCAAACGCAAGGCAACATTGATAATTCGATTGTCGTTGGCCTGGTCCTGGGTGCCGTCCAAATAGGGCACGTCGGTATTCTCTACCAGCATTTGGTCGGGAAAGATTGCCAGCGTACCGGGCACCATACCGTCTAACCCTGATCCAGGCACTTCAACGCCCTCCTGGATTTCTTGCGGTGAGGCAGAGTCAACCACCTTATCGATCATCTGGATGGCAATACGTGCCTCGCGACTCACAGTTTTGTCTCGACGATCTTTAATGTGGTCCAGCTCTTCAAGAACAGTCATGGGAATCACTACCCGATGTTGCTTAAAGGCAGCGACGGCGGTGGGATCGTGGAGCAGGACGTTAGTGTCCAAAACATAGGTTTTCTTAATAACGGGTTTCAGGGTGGCTGATTTTTCTACGCGCAGGGCGGAGCCTGAATCCATAATGCATTCCTCACAAAAGTTTCACTGAAGTTATGGTTTGGGTCTTGGGGAATGGAGCGTGAAGCACGGCGAGGTCGCCAGGCTTTGCCCGGTACTGCTTGTTGTTGAACTTCCAAAGTTGGCGCCGACTTCTGCGTTCGACGAGGGTTTGACAGGGAGGGGTGTTGGGGGCTGGCTGTAGCTGAAAGCGTAAAAGGCCGGAGCGTATTGGGCTCGAGGGCAGCGCTAGAGCGCTTGATGTATGACGCGTAACAGCCAATCGTCACTGACTGACCTGCGTCCGGAAATTTTTCAAATTTCGTTTCCCGACGGGATTACCAAAGCGGCGTTGGCTTCATTATCAAACCACGTTGGCGGGCCTGTCAATGGCTATTGCTACAAGACATAAAATTCTACAAGTCAAGATTCACGAATAGGTCATAACTCCCTGACAGGAGGGGCGAATTCCGCTAGGATAGCGGGCTTGTCTGTTGTTAATAGTAAGAATTCCCCACCATGCTCAATCAGGATTCGCTCTCCCAGCTCAAAGGCCTTAAAACCAAAATGGAGGCTGAAAAAGAGCATGCCGAGGCCGTGATAAAAGGCACTCAGGCCCGCTACGGGTTTGCGGTGCTCGACGATGGCCGGGAAATTTTCATCCCACCCGACGAAATGCTCAAGGCTTTCCCCGATGATCGGGTGCGCGTCTGTATTCGTCCGACCAAAGACAACAAGACCATTGCCGACATCGAGAGGCTCATCGATAGCCCCCTGGGCGACTTCACAGGCCGCTGCGTGCGCAAGGGCAAAGCAATTTTTGTCGAGCCCGATCTTTCCCAGTTAAGTCGCTGGTTGTTCATCCCCCCTCACGCCCGCAATGGCGTCAAAGAAGGGGACTACGTGCGCTGCGCTATTCTTCGCCACCCTATTCGCGACGGTAAACCTCAGGCAAAAATTCTCGGTGTAGTCGGCGACGAAAGCACTCCAGGAATAGAAAATCTTTATTCCATGGCAAAACATCGCCTGTCAGTGGAGTGGGGGGCGGCCAGTCGTAAAGAGCTGGAGAAACAACTTGCTGAGTGCAAGCCACTGGAAACCGAACGCCGCCGGGACCTGAAAGATCTCGAGTTCATTTCAATCGATGCGGCTAAAACTCAGGATATCGACGACGCCCTTTACGCCCAGATCGCCGACGATGGCTGGACCCTGTTTGTTGCTATTGCCGACCCTACCTCCTACATCCCGGGAGACTCTGAGCTGCATCGGGATGTCGCAGCCCGCGGCACGTCGGTGTACTTCCACGGCGACGTATTGCCCATGCTGCCGGAAGAACTGTCCCAGGAGACTTGCGCTCTTTCCGAGGGTGCGGACCGCCCCGCACTGGTGTGTAAGATCTCAATCAAAGATAACGGCGAGGTGGCCGACTACGAATTCATGGAAGCCACCGTGCGCTCCCGGGCCAAGCTGTCCTACTATGCGGTGGACAAGTATCTTACAGGCCAGAACGAAGAACTGATGATGCACGCCTCGCCCCTGGAGGCGCTTTACCAAGTTTATCGAGCCCTGCGCGCCCACCGCCAAGAGCATCACCTGGTGATGGAAGACCGTCAGGAATATCGTTGGATCATGGGCGACGACAAACAGATCGACCATATTGAGCCCTTCGAGAAAATGCTCTCCCAAAGGCTGGTAGAAGAGTGCATGATTGCCACCAACCGCTGTGCCGCGCGCTTCCTGAACGAACGCAATGCCAGCGGCCCCTATGTCACCCACCCCGGTTTTCGCAGTGACCGCCTGGATGAAACCCGAAAGTTTCTGGATATGCACGCCCCGCAAGCGGCGCAGCAAGACCCCAAAACGGTGGAAGGGTATCGCAGTATTATCCGCGCACTCTCCCAGCCAGAGCAGGAACTCCCCCTGCGCACCATGGTCAACCGGCTACTCACCCGGGCCGAGCTGACCGTCAAGCCGGCACCGCACATGGGCATGGCGCTGGAGCACTACACTAACTGCACCTCGCCATTGCGCAAGTACGTGGACTTTCTGGTACACCTGCAAATCAAAGCGGCACTGCACGACGACGAAGCCAAAATGGTCGACGATCAATTACTCAAAGATTTGTCTTCGCGCATTGCCAGTGCTCGCGCCGCGACCCTGGAAGCTGAACGTTGGCTGGCGAGCAAGCACCTTGCCCGCATGAGTGCGCAACGTGAAGGCATGACTTTTAAAGCGAGGGTAACGCACGTCAACAGCAGCGGCTTCACTGTGCGCCTGGACGACAACGGGCTCAGCGGCTTTGTAGACCTGCGTAAGGATCCGGAAAAGTTCAGTTACGACAAATGGACTGCCAGCCTTACCAGCACTACCCGCCGCTTCCAATTGGATAAGCCAGTCGAATTACGCTTTATCGGCGTTGATCGCGATAACCAGTATCAGGCAAGTTTTGAATTAGTCGAGGGCTGCGGACTGAAGCCGCCTAAGGAAGAGAAAAAAACCGCCGCCGAATAATAGCGGGACAGACAACTCAGTGAGCGTGGCGATTCAACCCAGTGCCGCGGTTGTTGGTAACGGCGGCACTCACCAGGGGCTTGCCCAAGGTCATCTGGTCTTGCACTGCGCCCACCAGCTTGATCATTTCAGACACACCCAGGGCCCTGAGATAAGTGCCCATGTCCCGGTGCGAGTCTAGTACGACGTTTGCATCGGCAGTGCGAAATGCCTGGATAATCGTCAGCTCGAGCTTACTATATCTGGCCTCTTCACCAAAAATCAGCTTGGTGAAGGTATCGACGATAGCTATCTCGCCTATCTGAACCTCTGCGTTGGTCTGTGCGCGCTTCATTTCCCCACCTCGGTACGCCAGCATCCTTGCCAGTGTCCAAGCGTCTCTTTATCGGATTTCTCTTTCAGTATGGCCCACGACGCGCTGCCCATTGCTTAAATAACAGGCAATAATTCACAATTTTGCTCAAAATTTGAGCTAATTCCCCATTTTTGGTCGGATGAAGAGGTTATTGGTGACAGGCAGGACTGCCCCGGAGGGGCACTTCCCTCCCCGGGACTCATCTCAGTTTATTGATTAAGTCGCGACTAGAAGTCAGCGTTTCCGGGAGTTCGCGGAAACGGAATCGCATCACGGACATTCTCCATACCGGTCACGTAATTAAGCAGACGCTCGAAGCCAAGGCCAAAGCCAGCATGGGGAACCGTGCCGTAACGACGCAAATCACGGTACCACCAGAGCTCCTCGCGCAAGTGCTCATCCATGCGGGCATCAAGCACATCCAGACGCTCTTCCCGTTGGCTACCACCGATAATTTCACCAATACCCGGAGCCAGCACGTCCATCGCGGCTACCGTTTTTTCGTCATCGTTCAAACGCATGTAGAACGCTTTAATGTCCTTGGGATAGTTCATCACCACCACCGGACGCCCAACATGCTCCTCCGCGAGGAAACGTTCGTGCTCGGATGCCATGTCAACACCCCACTCCACCGGATATTCAAACTTCTTGCCGGAGTTCTTCAGGATGGTGATCGCCTCCGAGTAGTCCATGCGCTCAAAGTTATTGTCGATAACAGCGCGCAAACGATCGATAACCGTTTTGTCGATACGCTGCTGAAAGAACGCCATATCGTCCTCGCGCTCCTCCAGAATACGGGTGAACACGTGCTTGAGCAGTGACTCGGCCAGGTCGGCATCGTCGTTCAGGTCAGCAAACGCGATCTCGGGCTCAACCATCCAGAATTCCGCCAGATGACGGCTGGTATTGGAGTTTTCTGCCCTGAAGGTCGGACCGAAGGTATATACCTTACTCATCGCCAGGCAATAGGACTCAACTTCCAGCTGCCCAGATACTGTCAGGAAGGATTCGCCTGCGAAGAAATCTTCCTCAAAATTGACACCGCCCTTGCCGTCCAGCGGCAGATTGGCAAAGTCCAGCGTGCTCACCCGAAACAACTCCCCTGCTCCCTCGCAGTCGCTGCCTGTCAAGATAGGCGTGTTAATCCAGTTAAAGTCGTTGTCGTGAAAATAGTTATGGATGGCATTGGCCAGGGTGGTTCGAACCCGGGTGATTGCACCGAAAGTGTTGGTTCGTGGGCGCAAATGGGCTTGGGTGCGTAAATATTCAAAGGTGTGGCGTTTTTTTGCAATGGGGTAGGTTTCGGCATCATCCACCCAGCCCACGACCTCTACCTCGGTCGCCTGAATTTCCACGCTTTGACCCTTGCCCTGCGACTCAACCAGTTCTCCGCAGACCACTACCGCGCAGCCGGTAGAGAGTTTCAAAACTTCCGACTCGTAATTGTCCAGGTCACTGGGCACGACCGCCTGAATTGCATCGAAAGCTGTACCGTCGTGCACCGCAAGGAAAGAAATGCCCGCCTTGGAATCGCGCTTGCTGCGCAACCAGCCCTTAACCATAACCTGCGAACCCACAGCGAGCTCACCCTTGAGAGCGGCGACCACAGTAGTAAATTCAGACATATTAATTTCTCCAGAGTGCGAGGCGCGGAGGATAACTCAAGCGAAAGATGCCGTCATGTGCGAAAACACCCGGCATCCGAGAAACAGCAGTTAAAAGGAGCGACAGGGCAGCCAGAGCACCACCCAAAACAGCGATTTTTGTGTCAATTTTAATCTCGTATCAACGGGCCAGTTTAGTAATTTTGGCTCCCTCAAGACTCAGGTTCGACATCAACCCTTCGTTAGAAAATATAAAGCCCACAACGGGGTCGTTCATCTGCCCCGTAAACAAAGTGGCAACAGCCTCCATCGTCACCAATGCCACGCTGCCATCGATGCCTACTTCAAACCCGCGTCGCTGACGAAATTCAGCCAGCGCTTGCTCGGTTACAAAAACAATCACTTCAGACTTGAACGGAGTCCCCAACTGCAGGCCAAAAGTAGCTCCGGCTCTGGAGTAGTAAGCATCTGGCTTTTGCTCAACCAGAAGTACTCCCTCCCCGTACTGCCCGCCACTGCCAAAACCCACTTTCACGATGTTGGGAAAGACCAACACTCCAGCAGCATTACTGAGGTAGACCTCAACACCCTCAACCTGACCACTCAGAAAGTCCAGAGCATTGAGAGCCTTGGCATTAAGCTCCTCCACTGAATCCGCTCTCGATACAAGTGAGAGCAGCGCCAGGCAAATAACCAGGCCCGTTTGCGAGATCAGGCGCATAAATTGCTGCTGTTGATCAGAAATTGAAATTCTCGCCCACCATGTCTTCCGACAACTGCCATAACTTGTCGGCAGTGACGGGATCCAAGGCATAGGACTCGATTCCAGCCTCGTTATCGGGAGTTGCTGGTTCGGCAATATGACAATCTTCCAGGTAAAGGCCACCCAGTCCATCCAGATCCTGGGAAGTTGCTGCCCAGACACTGGTGGCCGAGCCCTGTTCTACCGTCTTGAAGCCAATATCCTCAATATTCCGACCCGCAAGGATTATCTCCATATCTGACGGGTCCATATGGCGACTTAGCTCGGTCATAATCATGCCCGGGTGCACAGCAAAAGAGCGCACCCCCTGGCCCTGCAATCGCTGATCCAAACCTACGGAAAACAGTGCATTAGCTGTTTTTGACTGACCATAAGCCTGCCACTTTTCATAATCTCGGCGGTGATAATTTGGGTCGTCCAGGTCCATAGCACTAAATCGGTGACCAGCGGAGCTCAGGTTTACTACTCGTGCCGGAGCGCCAGCGACCAGCGCCGGGGCAAGCATGCAAGTCAGCAAAAAATGTCCAACGTGATTAGTGCCCAACTGCATTTCAAAGCCCTGAGCCGTTCGCATCAACGGACAAGCCATGACACCGGCATTATTGATCAGTAATTGTATGGACGGACACTTTGCCAGAATGGTCTGCGCGCCTGCGCGCACACTCTCCAGGTCCGCCAGGTCGAGCAAGGCGGTATCCAGCTGTGCGTCAGGCACCGACGCTCTCACCTGGGCCACTGCGGTATCCAGCTTTGAAGCATCCCGTGCCACCATGATCACTGCAGCACCTGCGCTGGCCAGGCTGCGAGATGTCTCTACCCCAAGGCCGGATGAGGCACCTGTTACCAGGGCACATTTACCTTTCAGGTCAACTCCCTCAATTACTTCACTGGTGCTGGTCCCGGACCCAAAATCACTCATACTTATTTCCTCGTTTACGCCTCAATCTATTGTGACCACATTGCTTTGCCGCTTTAATGGCGGCAAGGGCCAACGGCCATTGCACTCAGGAAACAGCATCAACCATGAAGGCACAGCAGATCAAGCAGTTTGAAGCGGAAGAATACATGAGTTTCGCTACCCGGAAAAAGTCCGGCGAGTATGTCGCGACCCCTGTCTGGTTCGCCCCGCTCGATGGCGATTACTACATATTTTCGGCGGGAAATGCCGGCAAAGTTAAGCGCCTGCGAAATTTCACCGATGCCAGCATTGCCAGTTGCACGGTCACCGGCCGGGTCACCGGTGAGGAGTTCGAGGCTGATGCCTATCTGTTGGAGACCAGGGAAGATGAAGCACAGGCCCTCAAGGCCTTGCAACGCAAGTACGGTTGGAAAATGAAGCTGACGGACTTGCTGTCGGGGATTACCGGCAAAAAGAACAAACGTTGCTATATCCGAGTCTCGCCACGCTAGCCAAAATCACTACTGAGCCGCGGCTAACGAACGATTGATCCTGTCATATTCAGCCCGATAAATTTCATGCTCTTTAAACAGCGTGGCCTTACTCATAGCTTTGCCCAGATAGCGCAGGGCGGCCTTGGGCTGCCCCAATTCACGGTGAATAATACCCAGGGAAAACAACAGTTCGGAATCCTCAGGCTCTAGGGAAACCGCTTCTTCATAATGGCCCCGAGCCTTATGCCAATCGTGTTCTTCACCCGCCTGATCACCCAACCAGGCGTGATAAAAAGGATTGATGTCACGGTAGCTGTCGACTCTGGATTTCCAGTAGAGATACTCCTCCTCCCTGCCCAGCAAGTCGTATAAAACCATCAGGTTGTTCATTGCGGAACGATCGAAAGAGTCCACCTCAAGAGCATGTAGGTACGCAGCTTCCGCCGCCTGGTGCTGATCAGCCCGGCGATAGACCACGCCCAGGTTAACCCACAGGTGCGACATTTGCGGGCTCAACTGCAGGGCGCGCATGGCATGAACCCAAGCCAGGTCCAGCTCCTCCTGGGACAAGGCATCCATAGCGATATTACTGTGATAAAGCGCCTGGGCATCTTCATCACGTATTTCCTGGGAACCAGTAATCTCCCTGGCTGGCAGCGGGTCCAGATCCACCATGTAGCGATCTCTGGCCGACACTTGAACCGAGGCGTTCACGTGCAGGCGCACCGCAACTCTCTCTCCCATCCGCGTCCAGCTTGGGCGCACGTCTACCCACTGGTAACGCGCATCAAGTCCCACCTCGCGGGCCAGTGCGATAAATAGATTGGCGTATGACAGGCAGTTAGCCGACTGGCTGTGAAATGCCTCCAAAGCTGTACCTCCGGCGAATGGGTCGTATTCAAGACCCAGGGTTGCCGAACCACCTACCGCCCGGTGCAGGGTGTGTAAACGCTGGCGCCGAGAATTAATACCCGCGGTGTACCTGTGAACAAAATCCAGCATTTCCTCATCCAGCGCTAACAGGTCCGGGGTCGGGGCACGCAGTTTGACCTGTTCAAGCTCAAGGGACTCGCCCTGATATTGGAGGGGTGGAAGTTCAGATAAAAGCTGGGTTGACGGTGAAAAGCTGCCACAAGCGGTAAGTAGCAAGAATAGCAGGCTATAAGCGAATCTACGCCCCCAGCCAGGGGCATTGCTGCCAGTAAACCTGACTGCCCATTGGTACGTCATACGCTGCCTCCATCCTCAGTATAACCCAGTTTGATCCAGGTCAATGCAGCAGTGTCTGAGCAGAGGCAGGCTGACATGCGGGAAACCTGTTTCTGCTTAATTCCAAAAAAGGAAGTAAACAATGACTCAACACATTCTGGAAGAAGACACTGTCGCCGACAAGAAAGCCATGCGCAGCTTATTCGCTGTCGTTGCCGGCTTCGTAGTGGCCACTGCGATCATGGCAATCGCGATAGGAGCCACCATGGGCTAACCCCCGGCTTACGATCAAGCTGCAGTATGCAAGCCGCACTCGCGCCCGTCGTGTACCTTGGTAGGATCGAAATAATGGCGGCAGGTAGGAAGTTCGTGTTGCTCCATGTAGGTCTCTACATCATCGTCCGACCAATTAAATATAGGGGCTACCTTGACGATTCCGCGGTTATCCATGGAAACGATATCCAGGGATTTGCGATGCTCCGTTTCCTCTTCGCGAATACCGGTCAGCCAAATCTCCGGCCTGAACTGAGTCAGCGCGCGAGCAAAGGGCTCTAGTTTGACCTGTTCGGTAAAGTCCTGATGGCGCTCTTCCTCGTCCACCGTGGGCACACCGCCCATAATCGCGTTGCGCCGCTCTGAGGTCATCTGTGGCGAGTAAACGTGAATATCCAATTCCAGGTCGCGAATCAAACGCTCCGCTACCACGTAGGTGTCTCGCAGGTTGTAACCGGTATCGACCCAGATAGTGGGGACCCGTTTGTCCACCTCGCTCACCAAATGCAGCATAACCGCCGCATTTTTGCCCATACTGGTAGTGGCTATAGTTTTTGCCTGCAAACTCAGGGCCCAGCGTACGATGTCACTGGCGCTTGCATCGCGCAGTGAAGCATTAACGCTGTCTAGGTCCAAATCCATTGCGGACACTGTTCTCATAATAGTCACGGGTAAGAACTTTAAAGAATCAAAACCGGGTTTACAAATAACTGAAGTTTATATAGATATGCCGCGCCGAAGCGTCCGCATGAGGAATTAAAGGACTTCCTACTGGCTTGGGGGCTTGCGCCTGAATTCAGGCAGCAGCTTTCGCTGCGGTCTTCTCCAGCTCAACGTGCAAGTCCAGGAATTGCCCGGTGAGCTTGTGGCTGGGGGCCATATCGATCAACGGCCTGTGCTCCCGATGGGATTCCTTCATTTTAACCGAGGTGTTCAGATAAGTATCAAACACCGGGTAGCCCTCCTCTTTCAGCTCGGCCACCAGCTCTCCGGGCAAGCGCGCCTGAGAGTTGAACTGATTGATCACAATGCCCTCAACCCCCAGGTCAGGGTTGTGGTCTTCTTGCAACTCAGCAAGATTGTCCATTAGCGAATACAGACTTTGGCGAGCGAAGCTGTCGCAATCGAACGGCACCAGTACCGAATCTGCAGCAATGAGAGCCGACTTGGAATAAAAATTAAAATTAGGGGGGGTATCGATATAAATGCGATCGTACTCGTCTTCTAATTTTTCCAGCGCGTCGCGCAACTTGAAAATTTTATAGCGCGACTCCAGTTCTTTTTCCAAATCAGACAGCACCGGGCTGGAGGGCATCAGGTAAAGATTTTCGTAAGGAGTTTCCCAGACGAAGGAATCAGGGTTTTTCTGCATACGCCGCGAACCGACCGTCTGTTTGAACAAACCAGCCACGCCCTGGGCTTCCGCCGGATAAGCATCGGCATCAATTTCACCGACAAGGTAGTGGGTTGTATTACCCTGAACGTCCAGGTCGATGACCAGTGTTCGATATCCCATGCTCGCGCCAATCGCTGCCAGGTTACAGGTAATGCTGGTCTTGCCGACCCCGCCTTTCTGATTGAATACTACACGTTTCATAGCTTGAGGAACCGCTTTGGTAATGACTGGAAGGGACTTGCTTAAGTGTAATCAATCGAAGATTTCATTGTAAGCGCGGGAGGGGAGTTTTTAGCTCATCACCCCGCCCAAACCCGTTGATAAAGTTCAACGATCTCGCCGGCCTCAGGTATCCGAGGATTATTCCCGGGAGAGCCAGACGCCAGGGCCTGCTCCGCCATCAGTTGCAACGAATCAGCCCAGACTGCCTCGTCAATTCCAAATTCACCCGGCGTAGGTACCGAAAGATCAGCATTTAATTGCCGCAGGCCATCAGTCAACTTCACCAGGGCCACCGAATCGGAATCACCGTTTCCTGCCAAACCCATCGCCCGCGCGGCCGCAGCATACCGACCGGGGGCTGACCCTACCGACCAGGCCGTCACCTCGGGAAGCAACATTGCATTACTGAGTCCATGGGGAACATGAAAAAGGCCGCCAATCGGCCGACTCATGCCATGAATCAAGGTCACGGAGGCATTGGAAAAGGCGATTCCTCCCTGAGTTGCCGCCAACATCATTGCTTCTCGGGCGGCACGGTTATCTGGCTCGGCGCAAGCGGTGTGAATGTTGCGGTAAATGGTGCTCATCGCAGTCAGTGCAACGCCGTCAGTAAATGGATTCGCCTTGCGACTGACATAAGCTTCCAGCGCGTGACATAAACTGTCTATGCCGGTATCGGCGGTTAACCGGTAAGGCATCGTCAAGGTCAGCTCGAAATCAACCAGCGCCGCAATCGGCATCAGACCCAAGCCGGAACAAAGCATTTTTTCACTGGTTTCTGAATCAGTAATCACCGCCGCATGGGTGGCCTCAGAGCCCGTTCCCGCGGTTGTGGGAATCGCAATGACCGGCAGCCCGGTGTCTATCAGGTGTGGCACCTTGTAATCGCGCATGGGACCATCGCGATCAGCCATAGCGGCCACAGCCTTGGCCGTATCGATAGAACTGCCACCGCCCAGGGCGACCAGGCAGTCGTAACTGCCTGCTGCGAGTGCAGCCAAGCCCTGGCCCACGCTATCGGTGGTGGGATCGGGCACACATTCGGCAAATACTCCATGCGCAATTCCCGCGGCGTCCAGGCCACTGACAACGCGATCGGCATAGCCACATTCCCGCATAAAGGGGTCGGTGACCAGCAGCGGCCGCGACAAGCCCAAGTGCTTCAGGGTAGATGCCAGGTGATCACTGGCACCCGCCCCGACCCGCAAAATGCGGGGCAGGTTAATATTGACCGACATGGTATGGCTCCTGTGACTTAGTCCTTGATGGCAATCAGGTGAATCTCAAACACCAGGGCCGTATTGGGAGGAATGGAATCCCCCGCACCCTGTTCGCCATAGGCGAGCGTGGGAGGACAGGCAATGCGCCATTTGTCGCCCACTGACATCAACTGCAGGGCCTCGGTCCAGCCAGGTATCACCTGGTTGACGCCAAATTCAGCCGGCTCGCCGCGCTCCACTGAGCTGTCGAACACGCCGCCGTCGACAAACGTACCGTGATAATGCGTCACCACCGTGGACGTCAGTCCGGGCGTTTCGCCGCTGCCCACCTCCAGCACTTCATACTGCAGGCCACTTTCAGTGACACTAACTTCATCGCGCTCAGCGTTAGTCCTCATAAACTGCTCGGCCAAAGCCCGGCGCTTATCGGCAAGCTCGGAGGCAATGGCCTGCTGCCGGTCCTGAATAACTTTGTAGCTGGGATTAATTTCGGCGTCGCTAAGCTGTGCCTGCTGATGGTCATACCAGTGGCGGATGCCGCCAATTACCGCTTCCAGGTCCAAACCATCGAAGCTGTTGCGACGCAATTGATCGCCAAATTGCAGGCCAAAACCGTAGCTGACTTTCTGTTCATCGGTGGTCAATTCCACCTCGGGGAGTAGTGCCATGAGAAGATTCCATTATGCTAGAGATAAGCGACGGCACCTTAGCACATTCACCCCGCCCTAGAGGAGAGGCAGATGCTGGCTCAAATAGAAGAAATTCACCAATTTTGGTTCGCCAGCCTGGACGAGCAGGGCATGAGCCCGGCTGAACAGAACGCACTCTGGTTCAAGTCCAGCCAGGAGACCGACCAGCTCTGCCGAGAGCGCTTCGGCTCTCTGGTAGACACCGCTATTAACGGTGGCCTGCAAGATTGGGAGGCCAGCGACAGGGGGTTGATTGCCCTGATCATCCTGCTAGACCAATTTCCCCGGAATATTCATCGCGGCACACCCAGGGCCTTCAGCGGAGACGCCAGAGCACTGGCCCTCGCCCAGCAGAGCATTGCCCTTGGTCGTCAGCAGCGGCTGCCTGCAATACATCAGGTATTTCTACTTCTTCCTCTGGAGCACAACGAGGACATAATAGTGCAGAAAAAATGCGTGAATTTATTTCAGGAGCTTGCCGCCAGAACTGGACTTGCGGCCATCCAGGGCTACCTGCGCTATGCGGTAGCCCATCGGGACGTCATATCCCAGTTCGGCCGGTTTCCGCATCGCAATATCATCCTGGGCAGAGAATCCAGCCCTGATGAACTCGAATACCTGCAAACGCATGGAGGCTTTTAAACTAAGACCCGCGGCCCGTGACCCTTACTTGTCGCCCTGAGAGACCGACCAAAAATCGTAGCGCCCTTCCGTCATCTCCGCTTGCCAGACATCGAAACGACCGCTCTCAAGGTCTGCATAGGCCTGCTCAATTGAGTCGTTGACCTGGGGGTAAGCGACTTCCCCCCAGGGGCACTCCGCCTTCGAAAAGAAACCACAGTCCAGCGATTCGGGACCGGCCAGGCAATAGTCTGTATCCACCCGGGCGCGAAACGCGATATACACCTGGTTAATAAAGGTAATGGTCCCGGTCATGTAAAGCTGCAGCTGGTCAGCTGGGAGCAAGACACCAGATTCTTCATGCAACTCGCGCGCTGCCGCCTCGGCCAGCGTTTCACCCCGCTCCATAAAGCCGCCGGGAATGGCCCAGGATTCGCGCTGTGGCTCTATACCCCGCTGCACCCACAGCAACTTGTCATCGTTGGCCACAAAGCAGGTCACCACCACCATGGGATAGTCGTAGTCCAACTGGCCGCACCCGGTGCAGAACCAGTGATTGCGCTCCTCACCCGCCACCAAATGGCGCTGCAGCGGCTCTCCGCACTGGGGACAGTACTTGTGTTCCGGCAACGCTTTTGCTCCTGGCATGAATAAAAAAACAATAGCACTTTGCCCCCGCAAAAGCATTGGCGCTATGCTTGCACCCCGACAACAGTCCAAGGAAAGCCAAAATGACAGACCAGACGCCGCGCGTGCAATTACTATTGACCGGCAATGAGATCATGAGTGGCGATACCGTGGATTCCAATTCAGCCATGATTGCCAAGCGCCTGGACGAACTGGCCATTGGCATATACCGCAAGGTCACCGTGGGAGATGACCCTGCCCTGCTGCAACAGGAACTGACTGCCATGGCCGCCAACGCCGACCTGATTATCGTTAACGGCGGTTTAGGGCCCACAGTGGATGATCTGACGGCCGAGATTCTCGCTGCCGCCGCAAAGGTCTCGCTGCAAGAACACCCCCAGGCGATAGCCCACCTTCAACAGTGGTGTGCCGGGCGCAACCTTGAGCTGAATGCCGCCAATCTGAAACAGGCCATGCTCCCAGAGGGCTGTCAGATTGTAGACAACCCCATCGGCAGCGCTGTCGGTTTTGAGATGAACATGGACGGCTGCCGAATAATTTGCACGCCAGGGGTGCCCAGCGAGCTGGCAGCCATGCTGGATATCATTGTCGCCAGCCTCGCCGCAGAGCGCGAGCAACCAGTGGAGCGCAACATTATGCGCCTGCAGACCTTTGGTCTGGGAGAGTCTTCAGCGCAACAGATTATTAGCGATAACATTCCCGACTGGCCGGCTTCAGTAGAGCTGGGATTTCGGGCCGGCGCGCCACAGATGGAAATTAAACTCAGCATTAACAGCAACGCTGCGCTCGATGCCCGACAGCGCTGCCGAGGCCACATTGAAGACCTCTTTGGTGACCATGTCATTGGCGAAGGCGACACCCTGCTGGCAGCGCGAGTACTGGACCTACTGCGCCAAAGAGGCGAAACCCTGACCACGGCAGAGTCCTGCACTGGAGGCCTGATCGCCTCCATGCTGACGCGAATTGCGGGCTCTTCAGATGGATTTCATGCTGGTTTTGTGACCTACGCAAACGACATTAAGCAGGCGGTGCTGGATGTACCGCAGGATGACCTGGATACCCACGGCGCTGTCAGTGAGCAGGTCGTCAGGGCCATGGCCCTGGGCGCATTGGAAAAGTCGGGGGCCGATCACGCCATTGCGGTTTCCGGCATTGCCGGTCCCGGGGGCGGCAGCGCAGACAAGCCGGTAGGAACGGTGTGGTTGGCCTGGGGCAGCAGCGATAAACTGCGTACCCGTTGCCTTTGCTGGCCAGTAGAGCGCAGCTTGTTCCAGACCATGATTGCGGCAGCGGGGCTGGATATGATCCGCCGAAGCCTGCTGGGGATTGATGAAGAGCCGCGCTATTTTCGTCAGCGCAAAGCCCGTTAACCCGCCTATGCCTCCAGGGGTGGATTGTCTTCTGTGGGAGCGCTGCGATGCCAGACCAGAGAGTGAAAGCGAATGACTTCCCCCACCTTGTCCTTGCCACTTAGCACCAGGGTCTGACCGTCTAATTCAGCGTGCCGCAACTGTTCACTGCCCGGAAAATTGGGATTGAGACTCTGGGTCACGTAGTGAATAACATCGGCCTCTTGCACCCTGTAGCGTCCGGCGTAGTGAAAATAAGAACTGAATGCCTCGCCCTTAGCGGCGTCAGGCAACTTACGATAGTTCACATCGTCGGGAAATAGAGCGCGCTCCTTACGGGCGATACAGGCACTCATCCAACCGTCTTCGGCGTAAACCAACAAACCCTGGGGGTCTTCTCCGTAGGGGTAGCTGAGGTCATCCCGGTCGGAATAGCCGATGGTCCAGGACTCAAGTTGCCAGGTACCTAGCAAGTCTTGCTTACTGATCATATAAGATTCCATTGCTGTAGTAGATGAATGTGCCAGTGCGGACACGAAAGTCTTGAATCAGGGCTGTAATTGCTCGATCTCCCAGCCATCATCTTTACCCTTCGTATACAGAAAACGATCATGCAGACGGTGTTCGCCCCCCTGCCAAAATTCAATACGCTCGGGGATCACCCGATAGCCACCCCAAAAATCTGGTGTAGGGATGTCGCCGTTACCAAACTTTTCTTTCAACACCTGCACCTGTTTTTGCAACATGGCTCGGGCTGATACAGGGCGACTTTGACGGGACGCCCAGGCGGCAATCTGGCTTTCTCGGGGCCGGGTTACGAAGTAACTGGCGGACTCCGCGAGGCTCATTTTTTCCGCCCGGCCACTAACAATGACCTGGCGGTCTAGCTCGTTCCACGGAAACAGCAGCGAAACCAGCGGATTCCCAGCTATTGCCTCGGCTTTGTAACTCCCGTGGTTGGTGTAAAACACAAAACCGCCATCAGACATTCCTTTGAGCAAAACGATACGCTGCCAAGGCCGTCCTTGGTCATCTATGGTCGCTAACACCATGGCGGTAGGGTCTTCCAGCCCGGCTTGCACCGACTGTTCCAACCAGCGTTCAAACTGCTGCAATGGACTAGCCACCAGCATCTCCCGGGTCAACCCGCCGGCGGTATACTCGCGCCTGAACTCCTCGTAATGCACTGTTAAATCCTGCTACGCTGCGCAGCCAAGTTTGTGAAACTCAATAGTAGCGGTAGCGACCGTCGCAGGCAAAAAGGAAAGAGATGCAAGCACCACAAATCATTGACGCACAGGAGGAACATAGCGAGCGGCTTGCGGATATTCTGGCAGATTCCTTTAGCGAGGACCCGGTGATGAACTGGGTTATCCCCGAGCCAGCACTGTACAAGGATTTCTTTCGCCTGCTGATCAGGGACATATTCCTGCCCCAGGGCATCCAGCACATGGAAACCGGAGAGCGAGCAGGTGGTCTCTGGCTACCCCCCGGCGGCACCTTTGACGTTCCGCCCAGCTTTGCCCTCGCGGGCCTGGTGACCAAACTGTTCCTACGCAAGGGGCCAAAACCGCTGTGGCGCATCTCTCAGCAGGGTGCGATTTTTGACCGTCACCACCCTAAATCTCCCCATTATCATTTGGTGTTTGTGGGCTGCCGCAAGTCCGCTCAGGGTCAGGGCCTAGGCTCGGCCATGCTCAAACAGGGCACGCACATGTGCGACGAGCAAAATATGCCCGCCTATTTAGAAAGCTCCAATGAATTGAACGTGCCGCTATATCAGCGCCATGGTTTCGAAATTATCGATGAGGAGTCGCTGCCCGGCGGTGGTCCTACGGTTTGGTTTATGTGGCGTGAAGCGCGCTAAAGCATCGCTTCACTTTGGCGGAAATTCAGCAAATACCGCGGTCGCGGCTTCTCGCCTCTCTTCGGCCAGCACCTTAGGGTCTTCTGGCTGGTTGCGCAGGCGAGACTCGATAACCGAGCGCCACACCGACTTGCTGCGCAGGGGGTCTATCATGTCAACAATGAAAGTGCCTTGGGTGTACTGACGCACGCTCACATCGGATACGGCGGGACCACAACCCCAGCAATTGTAATAACTCATGCTGTTATAGCTGCGTACATCCGTGCGTTCTTCAGTTACCAGGTGCCAGATCATGTACAAGTCTGCCTGACTATTATCACTGACAATTTCAAAGCCCTTACGCTGCAACTCGTCCGCCAGGGCCCGATCGATGCGCGCCTCCTGCATGTCACTGATCTGCAGTGAGGACAGGTCCTCTCTATCCACTGGTTGAATGGCTAACTTTTGCACCTTGGTAAAATCAAAGCCGGAGTCGAAATCCATGGTGGCTTCCAACGGAGTAGCGCAAGCGGTAACCAGGCTGAGTACAAAAAGGGCGGCGGTGGCCTGCAGGGCGCGTAAAAGCATAGTCAGTTCCTCGTAGGTTAGACCTTATTATGGGTTTGATTGGAGCGCGTTTCAATCAGCTGTGCTTGGGTAAACCGGTGCCCGATGCGCCACGGCGGGAATTTCGGGAAAGGGCGAAAAGCTGCGCCAGTCATCTCCAAACTGCTCGGCCAGGCACCGGCCGAACGCCTCTCGGAAAATACGATCCATGGCCTTATCCAGTGCATCCTGGTCGGCTACACCGGTTAATACGGCGGCTTCTGCCATACCTTCCGCCCGCAAGCGGCGCCCAGGGGGCAGGTCATCCCCTCTGGCCAAAGCAGCGAACATAAGCTGCCATCGACCTTGAAGCTCCTCGACTAACAAATGCATACGTTCTCCTGATGATTACTCTCGCCAATAGTATGCTGGCTGGCGACCTCAGTTAACAGTCGGTTGGTCCACCGCAATTGGCCCGGGAAAACCGTTAAAGGCTGCCGTGCGTACTTTTCCGTATAACGAACAGAGCGTATATACTTTCAGTCATGAGACAGCGATCAAAAGCAGGAGGCGGCAATCAATGTACATCGTCGCTATCCGATAACCCATGAGCATGTTACCCATTAATCGAGTGGTGCTCTGCGCCCTGCTGCTATTCATTGTAGCTGGTCACTCCATATCAAGTGCACAAGAAGGTGCAGCCACAGATATCGAACAGGCGGCAGCCGAAGCTGAATTAGATCCCAGCCAAGCCGTTATCAGCAGTGATGAGTACCGGCAAGCGGTTGCCGCTCTGGAATCCAGCCATGGAGCCTACGCCAATCAACTGCCCGAGTACCTGTTAAGTCTGGGTCTCAGTCTGCAAACAAGCGGTGATCACGAAGGGGCCATCGATGCCTTCAAACGGGGCGTGCACTTAGCAAGGATTAACGATGGTCTTTATAGCGCACAGCAAATTCCGCTGCTGCAACGGGAAATGGCCAGTCACATGGCATTGGGGCAATACGCTGAAGCAGACGAACGGCAGCTGTATCTCTATCGCGTGCAAATGCGCAGCATGGAGAGTGGGCTAACCCGGGCCCAGGCCTTTATCCAACAGGCTATCTGGCAGCATAACGCCTTTCTCCTGGCACTCGATGGCCAGGGTTATGCCCGATTAATGAGCATGTGGGACCTCTACCGATTGTCGCTCACTGACATCATTGAACGTGAGGGTTCGACGTCTCTTCTGCTGAAGGAACCACTGGAAGGCATGCTGCTGGCTCAGTACCTGATTGCCAATTACGATGTTGAAAAAATTAACGGTGGTGGTGACACTTTTTCAATGCAACAACAGATGGCTCGCTTCAGTGCTTACAGGGGTCAGAGCTATCAGAAAGGTCAGGCGGTCATACAGGCCATATACGACGTAGAAGCCGCCAATTATGGCGTCAACAGTGAAGGAACCGTCAGAGCAAGGGTAATGCTTGGCGACTGGGTCTTCTGGTTTGGTGATCGGGAGGCGGCTATGAATGCCTACAGTGAAGCGATCGCGGAACTTGTTGCCCGTGGCGATGCCGAACTAGAGTTAGCGTCTATGTTTGACGAGCCGGTGGAACTGCCCAATCTTGAGGGTGCGCGCCAATTGCCGCCCACAGCCGAACCGGAACGCGCTAACCTGCTGCTGGAGTTTGGTGTAAACCAGCGGGGCAAGGTTTATGATCTCGAAAGGGTCGATGAGAGCGAATTGAATGATGCGAAGGCAAACCGCATTATGCGCAGCCTGCGCAAGACGCAATTCAGGCCGAGACTGGCAATGGGCGAACCTCAGGATACGGAGAACGTGACAAGGGCTTATGAAATCAAGCAGCAGTAATCTCACACACTCAGGTCGACTACTGTTGCCGGCTGCACTGGCCTGCGCCTGCCTGCTACTTGCGGGATGCCCCAGTGCCAGCAATCCAACGACGCCTCAGCCGCCCAGCACACCCAGTAGCAGTCCACCCCCGCCCAGTAGCAGCTCTTCTTCGTCATCGAGCAGTGCTTCGTCATCGAGCAGCTCCTCCTCATCCAGCAGCTCATCCTCAAGCAGCAGCCAAGCAGACAGTGCCTCCAGTGGCTCACCCAGCTCCAGCCAAGGTAGCGCGGGAAGTCCTTCGTCTCCAGGCCAACAGACCCCCCAGGGGGACAGCGCCGGCGAGACTCCCGGTGAATTTCCACAGGGGGAATTTCCTGCAGACCCCGGTGGAGAAGCCGGTGATCAGGTTGCCGGAGACAATGGCGAAGGTGCCATGGGTGGCGCCGATGGCAGCGACCCGAGCGGCAATGCTGAACCCAGTTTCGAGGAAGCCAGCGGCGACGCTGGTGGCGAACCCGGATTTGAGCCAGCAGGATCTGGTGGACTTCCTGATATGAGCGACGAGCCTAGCTTTGAAGAAGTGATGGCTGGCATGGAAGGCGCCATGGGAGATCAGCCTGGCACAAGCCCGGGCGACGGACCACAGGGGCAAGCGCAAGGGTCATCAAAGCAGGCCAGCAGTGGCCAGCCAGGCGGGGCATCGGGTCAGGGTCAGTATGGTTCCTTTCCAGGTAGCTCAGGCAGTGGCAATGGCGGCAACGGCAGTGGCCCTCTCACCCCCGCAGAACAAGTTGCAATTCTCGATGCTCAATTGGAAAGGGGTACAGGCGAGTTCGACGCTATGATTCTTGAAGAGCAAACTGCGCAGCGTGAGGCGGCTCGAAATAGCACAGCGCAACAGCCCCCGGTCGACGCCAGCAGATCAGGCAGCGGTGGACAGGGCAATAGCGAGTATGGTGCAGGTGGCGTCGCCAGCAGCGGTGGTTATGGCGGTGGCATCGGTGGCGCAACAGGAGGCGGCGGCCAAATGCCCAAAAACACCGCTAAATATCCTCCCCCAGAAGATATTCCCTCAGGCGATGGTGACGATGTGGTCGCCCGCCAGCTGCGTGAAGCGGCTATGCGTGAACCCGATCCTGCGGTGCGCGAAAAGCTGTGGGACGAGTACCGTAAGTACAAAGGCATCTCAAAGTGATAGCAAAACGACGCAGACTGATACATACAGCACAGCTCCTTGGACTGGTTCTGTTGTTGTCGGGCTGCGTCAACCAGACGCTCAAAAGCACCTCTGTTCCCGCCATCGATACTAGCAGCGAAGCAATCCCGGAAGGACAACTACTGGACGTAGGCATTGCCATTTTTGACCCGGGCCTGGAAGAATACGACGAAGATGAGCGCGTTTATCCCGAAGTGCGCAAGGCAGAGTCGCGTTTTATGCCCAATCTACTTTCGCAAGCGATGCAGGAAAGCGGAGCCTGGGGAGCGGTGAGAGTTGTTCCCGACCCCGAAAGAATCTCAGACTTGTCGGTACGCGGCAAGATTCTGCACTCCGATGGCGAAACGCTGAAAATACAAGTTCATGCAGAGGATTCACGCGGCTATGAGTGGCTGGATAAAACTTACGAAACCAAAGCCAGCTCCTATGCCTACAGAAACACCACGCGCAGTTCCTACGACCCTTTCCAGGCGATGTACCACACCATAGCGAACGATTTGCTCAAAGCGCAAAGCAAGCTCAGGCCGGAAGATCGGGCAAATGTCCGATTAACCACAGACCTGCTATTTGCCCAGCGCTTTTCCCCGGAGACCTTTGCCGGATACCTGGCCAAGAACAATCGGGGCGTATACCTGGTGATGCGTCTCCCTGCAGAAAATGATCCGATGATGGAGCGCATCGACGTCATTCGGGAGCGCGACAACATGTACGTCGATACCATGCAGGAGTATTACAACTCCTTCGGTATTGAAATGATCGGCCCCTACCAGGAGTGGCGTAAGCTAAGTTACGAAGAAGCCATGGCTCTGCAAGAGCTCAAGGCAGAGGCCCGTCGTCGACTGATTGTGGGAGCAGTGGCGGTAGCGGCAGGTATTGCCGGCATGTCCAGTGGCGACAGTAGCAGCCAAGCCGCGGCCAATGTTGCAGTCATTGGCGGTGGTTACCTGCTCAAGAGCGGCCTTGAAAAGCGTAATGAGGCCCAAATTCATGTTCAGGCACTGGAAGAATTGGGCATGTCACTGGAAGCAGAAATTACTCCTCAGGTGATCGACCTTGAAGATCGCTCGGTCACACTCAGCGGCAATGTCGAAGAACAGTACGCTCAGTGGAGAGCAGTATTGGCCGACATCTATGCCACCGAAATTGGCTCCCTGGAAGGTCTGGAGGAATCCCCCTCCGCTCCTGATACACTTTAGGCCTGACCCCAAAGCCGCAACGCACAAAAAGGTTCACACAGCCAATGTCTTCCCACAACGAGCAGTTGGAGCCAACGCCCTTTGAGCTCGCTCCGCAAACCGCACCCGAGCAAATTGCCACCAAATCCCCCCCGGGCTGGGTTCTCCCTGCTCTGGGTGGTTTAGCGCTGCTGGCACTGATCGTCGTTTTTTGGCTGCCAGCACAAGTCAATGAGTCTGCAAGCTCCAGTGCCGGACCGGAACCCATTTCCGAGGCCACCTCCGTAACAAAGGCGGCTTCAAAAGCCGAGGCCGAACCGGTAGCCGACGTCTCGCCCTGGTCTGACGCGCAGGCAGCCAAACTACGTAAAGAGGCACAAGCAGTGCTGCAAGAACTGCTGGATCTGCAATTCGCACTGGATGAACGTGGTGCGAGCGAGTGGTCCGCCGAGGCCTATGCCGAAGCATTGGCAACAGCGCAAACAGGCGACGAACTCTACCGTCAAAAACAGTATGTAGAGGCTAAGGATAAATACCAGCAGGGCCTCGTTCAGCTGCAGGCGATCAACGCCAGCATCCCCGCAGTGGTTGATGAACAACTCGCCCTGGTTCTTGATGGCATAGAGCAGTCGATGATCGAGCAGGCACAAACTGCACTGGCACTGGCAACGCTGATCGAGCCAGAAAACGCCTCTCTACCGCAACTGCAACAGCGGGTAAATGTGCTGCCGACCCTCATTGAACATATGGAACAAGCCCAACAAACAGAAAGCACAAACGACCTCGCTGCCGCTCGAGATCAACTCCAACTGGCCACTAAACTAGACCCTCTGCACCAGCGCGCTGCCAGTGAGCTAGAACGGGTTAGCGACGCGCTCATTGACCAGCAGTTTAACGATGCCATGAGCGACGGCTATGTCGATCTGGATGAGGGCAGCTACAGCAGCGCCAAAGGCCATTTTAATCGTGCCGCTGGCCTGCGCCCGGGTTCAGCCGAAGCTGGCAGTGCGCTGCAGGAGGTCAGTGTCGCCCAACAGGCCAACCGCCTTACCAGCCTGAAACGACAAGGCGGCAAGCTTGAGCAATCGGAACAGTGGCAGCAAGCCGTGGATGCCTATCAGAGCGCGCTGGAGATGGATGCCAGTTTACTTTTCGCGGTGGAAGGTCTGGAGCGCAGTCAGTCACGCGCTCGCGTCGACAAGCAATTTCGCGCCGCGATGCTACAACCCGATCGGCTTTCTGATGTGGCGGTAGCCGAAGCCACGGAAAAGCTTTTGACTTATGCCGTTACCATCCCCGATCAGGGCCCGGTATTGAAAGAACAGATAGCCACCCTGCAAGTCTTGCTAAAGCAGGCCAACACCCTGGTTCCTTTGACCCTGCGCTCAGATGGCGAAACAGAGGTCATTATCTACAAGGTGGCAAGACTGGGCACCTTTGAGCAGCGTCAGTTGACGCTTCGCCCAGGTACTTATCAGGCCCGCGGCAGTCGATTAGGGTATCGTGACGTTTTACACAAGTTCACCATTGACTATCAGGGCAACTCCGCCCCGCTTGATATCACCTGTACGGAGCGCATTCTTTGAGTCCGGCTAATCAGGAAGACCCACTCAGTCCTATCCAACCCAGCGCCTTCCAACCGCTGGGCAACGAAGTAGAGGTAAAAAAGTCCGGTATTGCACCCCTGCGACTATTACTGGCAGCCACAGCCCTGATTTTTATCGTGGTGATGGGGTTTTTGCTCACCGCCAGTTCACTGCAAATCATCGTTGAGAGCGAGTCGCAGGCCGAGGTCACTATCAGCGGCCTTGCCCTCCCCTTTGGCGAGCGCTACCTGCTGCGTCCCGGTGATTACAGCGTGGCTGTTGAAGCTCCCGGTTATCACCCCTTTGAAACGGTCGTTACCGTTACCGGCGGCGACAGCCAGAGTGCCACCCTGGTGTTGCAACCCCTTCCCGGTGTGGTCACCGTTGAGACCCGGCCAACTGGAACCCGGGTGCTGGTCGACGGTCAGCATCTGGGGGACACCCCGCTCGCTGATCTCGCCCTTGAGCCCGGTGAAAGACAGGTCAGGCTAGAGGCTGATCGCTACCTGCCCCACGAGCAGGTTCTGGATGTCACCGGCAGACAAGTTCCACAGCAGCTATCGGTCGATCTGCAACCCGCATGGGCACAGCTAAGCCTGAGCAGCGAACCTGCCGGGGCGAATATTCTGGTGGACGGCGAAATTGTTGGCGTAACGCCATCGGTCCTGGAGGTAATCCAGGGTGATCGTCAATTAATGCTGCAACTTCCCACGTTTGCAAGCTGGCAGCAGGACCTGGTGGTGACTGCAGGCCAACCCCAAGATTTGGGCACTATCAAGCTACAGCCCGCTGCTGGTCTGCTGCAGCTGGCCAGCACACCCAATGGCGCGAACGTCACCCTGGATGGCGAGTTTCAGGGGCAAACACCACTGGAACTGGAGATTACCCCTGGCCGACCCCATCGACTGGCCGTGTTCAGACCGGGCTACCGACGCCATAGCGAGGCTGTGGAGCTGGCCGCAGCCGTCATCGAAGCCCGCACTATCCGGCTGAGGGCCCAACTGGGCGAAGTCAAATTTAGAATTTCTCCGGCTCAGGCCGTATTGCGTGTTAACGGCAAACCGCAGGGTAAGGGCAGCCAGGTACTGTCGCTACCCGCAGTCGCGCAACGGGTAGAAATCAGCCTGGACGGCTATGCCCCGGTGAAACGCACAGTGACACCTCGCCCGGGGCTTCAGCAGTTGGTGGAGGTCAGCCTGCAAACAGCTGCCGAGGCGAAAGCCGCGAGGAACAAGCCAGAAATTACCACCGCACTGGGACAAACCCTGCTGCTGTTTCATCCTGCAGACTCACCCACCGCTAATTTCAGCATGGGAGCGTCAAGGCGAGAGCCGGGTAGACGTGCCAATGAAGTATTACACCCGGTTGCATTGAGCCGCAGTTTCTATCTGCAAACCACAGAGGTGACCAATGCCCAGTTTCGTCTGTTTACCGGCGCGCATGATTCCGGGCAAATCGAGGGCAACAGCCTCAATCGTGACCACCAACCTGTCGTTCAGATTAGCTGGCAACAGGCCGCAGCCTTCAGCAACTGGCTGAGTAAGCGCGAAGGCCTACCGCCCTTTTATCGTGAAACCAACGGCATTATCACGGGCTACAATCCTTCCAGCACAGGCTATCGAATGCCTACAGAAACAGAATGGGCCTGGGCTGCGCGCAGCAATGGGGACAGTCTGTTGAAATTTCCCTGGGGAGAAAATTTCCCACCCAGCACCGCCGTTGAAAATTATGCCGATAGCAGTTCAGCCTACGTCACCGGACGGGTGTTGAGCGCTTATAAGGATGGCCATGTCACCAGCGCGCCCGTCGCCTCTTTCCCTGCCAGCAATAAAAGACTCTATGACCTGGGCGGCAATGTCGCAGAGTGGGTGCACGATGTTTACAGCATTCCCTCGGCCAACGGTTCGCTGCAAACCGATCCACTGGGCGCCCAGTCTGGCGATAACTATGTCATTCGCGGCGCCAGCTGGTCTCACAGTCGGATCGCGGAATTACGCCTGTCATACCGAGATTATGGGCAAGCGGGGCGTGATGACGTAGGATTCAGAATTGCGCGGTATGCGGAGTAAGGTCATGAACAAGCTGTTAATACTACTGCTGGCACTCTGGGGCACACCTTTGTGGGCTCAAGCCGACGTCGAGGAACAAGACGCTGGCGACACAACCGAGGCTGAAATAGAAACGAAAACGGAGCAGGCAGCACCCCGCCCCGCGACCGATCCCTTTGATTACGAATCCTCCGAGCAAATATCTGAAGACCTGTCGGTCTCTTTTCCGGTGGACATATAGGACCCGCTCATGAAGCAAAGGATGTCATCAGAATTCATTTACCAGTTGTTTGCCCTGCTGATTGCGGTGATCGTGGTTCACGCGGTTTACGTGGGCGCAATCCGCCCCGCAGCGGATACCCAGATTCGCCAGGAAATGGAGCTGCAAGCAGCTGGAGATGACTATGTCCCGCAGCGAAGCTTTGTTGTGGTCATCCGCGATTTTGAGCAAGAAGCCTGTTTCATTTTGTTGATATGGGCGCTGGCTATCATGGGCTACAAGGGTAAGCGAACCATCGGCGAGCAAAGTCTGTTAGATCGTCGTTTGCTGGACATTCCCGAGGGCACCAGTGTGTTGCCCGAAGACGCCCGAGAGTACAGTCGGTCACTGGAGGCGCTACCGGAGCAGGAGCAAGACTATTTATTACCGCGAACCCTGCTGTCTGCCCTGCAACGCTTTGCGACCACTGGCAGTATTCAGGCGGTATCCGACACGATCAAGGAAAGCTGTGAAATTGAGGCTGACCGACTGGACTCCGAACTATCCATGGTGCGCTACATCGCCTGGGCGATTCCCTCCATCGGCTTTATCGGTACCGTGCGCGGTATTGGCGAAGCCCTGGGCCAGGCTTACAAGGCGGTGGAAGGAGATATCTCCGGTGTCACCGTCAGCCTCGGTGTTGCCTTTAACAGTACCTTCGTCGCGTTGGTACTCTCTATTGTCATCATGTTCTGCCTGCACCAGTTGCAGTTATCTCAGGAACGCCTGGTGCTGGATTGCCAGCGCTACTCAGACAAGCGCCTGCTGCGTCACCTGGTATCCGCATGACCGTTGCCCTGTTAGACACTAACGACTGTGTCCTGCAGCTGTGGGGTGCGGGACCGGTGCAGCAAAGTCCGGGCTACGCACTACTGGAAGGTAAAGACTATCAGTTTGGTAACGACGCCAGAGGCAGCGCTCGCTTGCGCCCACGGGACATTAACAGTCGCTACTGGTGGCAGCTGAGCGTTGAACCTCTGCAGCCTGCGCTAGGCCCGGCACGTCATACCGCCGATCTGGTGCATGCACATTTACTGCAGCTGCACCGTGAAGCCGGACAGCCCAAAGAACTCTTGCTGGCTTGCTCTGGCAGTATGCAACGGGAGCAGTTGAGTTTGTTGCTGGGTATCGTTCAGCAATGCCCGTTTGAGGTCGTGGGTCTGGTCAATCGCAGTGCACTGCTCGGTAGCCTGCACGGTGGCCCGGGCCGCCTGTTCCACCTTGAACTGCAATTACATCAGGCACTGATCACTGAATTAGCGCAAAGCGGCAGCGAAATAATCGTGCAGCGCAGCGTGCCGTTGCCAGGTTGCGGTCTGTTGCAGCTGCAGGAACGATTAGTGGAAGTGGTCGCCAGCGCATTTATTCGCCAGACACGCTTTGACCCCCGGCGTAAGGCACAAACTGAACAGCAACTTTATGACGCTTTGCCCAAGGCACTGCAAGCATTGGCTAATAGTCCCGAAACCAATATTGAAGTTAATGGTTACCAGGCGCGCATTGCTGGCACAGATATGGTTAGCGCCGGACAGCGGCTGTTCACCGCCGCCGCTGAAGCAATGGGCAGTCTTTCTCCGGCAGACCGGTTAGTTGCCGATCCATTGGTGGCACTGCTACCTGGAATACGAGACAAATTTCCCATCGCTCAAATCGCCGCTGGTGATGAACTATGGCGAGCGATGCAACAACTGACGGACCACCTGCTTAACCGCGATGGCCCACTGAGTTTCATCACCGCCCTGCCCTGTTTAGCGGCGGACGATAGTAGCCCCATTGAACCGGTAGTCCTTGAACCCATGCCAGTGGCTATCACTCACCCCACTCACGTACTGATCGGCGCAACCGCAAAACCACTCACGGGCACTGTAAATCTAGCGCCGGGCCTGACGCTTGAGCAGCAGGCGCAGGGTTGGCTGCTGACAGGGGTCGCAACAATCAATGGCACGGCAGCGAAAGCGGATGAGCCTCTGGCTGCAGGCGATGTCATCGGCTCTGCCGACGGAGTTGCGTTTAAGCTGATCGAAGTCGTGGACTAGGCATGGCACGCCAGAAGCGCAGCTTTACCACTTTCAACCTCAGCTTTCTGGACATCATGTCCTGCGGCTTCGGGGCAGTGGTGTTGGTGTTTCTGATTATCGATCATTCTATGGAAATTCAATCGCAAGACCTTAACCAGGACCTGATGTCTGAGGTGAACCTGCTGGAGGAAGAAGTCACCGAAGGCAAGGAAGGTCTGGTGGCGTTGCGCAATATTCTGTCTGACCTGGACATGGACATGGTAGAAGCCCAGGGGCGAGCCACCCGCATCACCGAACAGCTTGACGACTATGAAGCACTAATCGAATCCCTCAAAGACGATGGCTATACTGAGGATGAGGCCATTGAGAAGCTCAAAGCCGAGATCCGTTCGTTGGAGCAAGATGTCCAAAAGTTGAAAGAAGCTGCCGCTGAGGATGGGGGCAAAAGCGCTCGCACCTTTGTCGGTGAGGGGAACCGTCAATACCTGACCGGCCTTAATCTCGGTGGCCGCAATATCGCCATCCTGCTGGATATTTCTTCCAGTATGCTCGCCGATCGACTAGTTAATATTATTCGCTTACGCAACATGGGTGACGCAGTGCAGCGACGGGCAGACAAATGGAGTCGCGCCCTGAACACAGTTGACTGGCTCACTGCTCAACTGCCGGTCAACGCCGATTATCAGGTTATCACCTTCAACGCCGAGGCCAAGGCGCTACTGCCCACCACCGAAGGCAAGTGGCTTGAAGTCGCGGACCAGGCCCAGCTTGAAAAAGTATCCAGTGAGCTTCGCCAGATCGTGCCCAGTGGCGGCACCAGTCTGGAGAACGCTTTCATCGCCATGCAAAAGCTGTCGCCTTCCCCTGATAATATTTTCCTGATCACCGATGGCTTACCCACCCAGGGCACGTCCCCACCGCGCGGTACCAAAGTCAGTGGTAAGGATCGGCAAAAGCTGTATCGTCAGGCTATTCGCCAGCTACCCACAGGTGTACCGATTAATATTATTTTAGCCCCGATGGAGGGCGACCCCATGGCCGCCTCCGAGTTCTGGCAGCTAGCGCAGGTGAGTCAGGGCACGCTTCTCAGTCCCTCCAGGGATTGGCCCTGATGGCCCGCCGGCGCGCCGCAGAGGAGTTCTCGCTGTCGTTTCTCGACGTGATTTGCTGTGGCTTTGGCGCAGTGATTCTGTTGCTGATGATCACTAAAACGGTGCAGCCACAAATCATCGAGGCATCCACCGTTAACCTGGAGGGCAAACTGGCTGACTTGCAGGAGCAGATCTATGACATCAGGGGCGAATCTGTCGTACTCAACCGCGACCTGAACGCAAAGCATGAACAGTTGTCAGAGTATACGGAGCGCATTGCTATTTTACAGGGTCAGCTAGCCAGTGCGCGTTCGCAATATGACAGTATTCAGGTAGAGACCAACAGCAACGATGTCATTACCGAGCAACTGGCGATAGCCCGCCAGCAACTGTCGGACGAGATGAAGCGATTACTGGGAAGCCAGTACCTTTCAAAAAACAACCTGATTGGTGGCATTCCGGTAGACAGCGAATACATCATTTTCATCATCGATACCTCAGGCTCCATGTTCTCTTATGCCTGGGAAAGAATGATTGAGGAAATACAGGCGACCCTGGCGATATATCCAGAGGTAAAAGGAATACAGGTAATGAATGACATGGGCCAGTACATGTTCAGTCGCTACCGGGGTCAGTGGATTCCTGACACCCCGGGTCGTCGCAAGGTGATCATGCAGAACTTGCGCAACTGGAATGTGTTCAGTAATTCCAGCCCAGTTGAAGGTATTACTGCTGCCATTCGAACCTTTTACGACCCCGGCAAGAAAATCAGTTTGTATGTATTTGGCGATGAATTTACCGGCGATTCTATCGCCACAGTCGTGGAAACGGTGGATCGAATCAATCAGACGGACGCCGAGGGCAACCGCTTGGTAAGAATCCACGGCGTGGGTTTTCCCGTACAATTTATCCGTGCATCACATTTGCAGACCACAGGCATTCGCTTCGCTACACTGATGCGTGAACTGGCATACCGCAATGGAGGGACTTTTGTTGCGCTCAATGACTTCCGGCCCTGATATCCGTGCCCTTGGCGTGGCATTGCTGCTGGCTTTTTTGGCGGGCTGTGGGCCGAATACGGTAAAAGTGGAGGGTAACTTCCCCGCTCCACTCATGGAACCGATACCCCTGACGCTAGGCGTCTGGTACCCAGAAGATTTTGCCAATCACGAGTTTTCAGACGAAGCCAAAACACGCTCGGAGCCCAGCTGGCTCGTCAGTACCGGTGATGCTCAGGTGGCGATGTGGGATACATTATTAGCAGGCATGTTCACTGACATGGTGCACATGAGAGGCGAGCCTGCGTCCGGTCAAATGAATCAACTGGTCAACGCAGTCTTAATCCCTCACGTGGACGAACTGCAATACGCCATACCCCAGCACACCAACATCAAAGTGTATGAAATCTGGATGCGCTATCGTTTCGAATTGGTGACCACGTCGGGCGAACCCATCGCTGAGTGGACCATGGCTGCTTACGGCAAAACACCTACCGCCTTCCTGCGTAGCGATCAGGCGGCAGTAAACCTGGCGGCGGTGATGGCGTTGCGGGACGCAGGCGCAAACTTTGCCACCAGCTTTACCCGTGTACCCGACGTAGCGGCCTGGATGGATGGAGGACAGCAAGCTATAGATAACCGTCCTGCAGAAGTCGATCAAGTACTCGACGCACCACCTGAGACTGAAAAGGCGGAGGTCGACTCGTGAAAATGATACTGGCTCTTGGCCTCGTTCTCATTACCACAGGTTGTGTCACCTCTACCGTCGACGAAATGGTTTTCAACGAGCCCCTCGCCGGGATTGGCGATTCCACCGTGGTTATTCTGGGTCGGCGTCACGCCAGCGACTATGAAACTGAACCTGACTTTATTAAATGCGTTGGTGATCACATATCCCGCAGAGACAACAGCATCACCGTGATAAACGAGATCGACTTTATTAACTCACTGTACCCTTGGTTCGAACCGCGCACCGCCCCACTGCACCCCGAAGATATTACCCGTCTGCTTGAGCAGGACCCTGTTGCCCAACGCATGCTGGAACTGAAAACCGAGTACATGATCTGGGTAGACGGCGTTACCGTTCAATCGGATTCTGCTGGTTCAATGACCTGCGGCATCGGCCCTGGCGGAGCCGGTTGCTTCGGTTTTGGCACCTGGAGTAACGACTCCAATTACGAGGCCGTTATCTGGGACTTCACCGACCAGGCCGAAGTAGGCCGGGTAAACACGACCGCCACAGGGCAGTCCTATATGCCCGCAGTAGTCGTCCCCATACCGATTATTGCGCCAGTGCAGGGCACTGCCTGCGACGGAATTGGCGATCAATTACTGGAATTTCTCTCCAGCGAGTATTGAAAATGCGCCTGCCCGTATTCTTGTTACTCCTCACTATTGTCTTTGCGGCCAGCAACAGCATGGGAGCCAGCAAAGGCGAGGAAGAACACCAAAAGATTATCGATTCAGGGCAGATTTACGACGACCCTGAGCTACAAGCCTACATCAACCGCATCGGCCAGTCGCTGGTGGCAAACTCAGACAAACCAAAAGGCAAGTTTACCTTTACGGTACTCGACTCAGGCGTCATCAACGCCTTTGCCGCACCCAATGGTTTTATCTATGTGAGCCGCGGTTTATTGCCTTTCATGGATTCAGAAGAGGAACTGGCGGGCGTCATAGGCCACGAGATTGGACACGTCACCGGCAATCACCACGGCCGACGTGGACGAGCAGACATTACCAGTAAAATCGTAGCGACCACTGCTTACATTCTCACCGGCAGCGGTGACCTGGCAGAAGCCTCCACCATGTACGGCGCCGAATTAATCAGTGGCTTTGGCAGAGACATGGAATTAGAAGCCGACGGACTGGGCGCAGAATACATGTACAAAACCGGCTATGACCCACAGGCGCTGCTGGAAGTCATTGGCGTGCTTAAGGACCAGGAACAGTTCCAGCGCGTTAAAGCCAGAGCCACAGGCAAGCCGGCTGGCACCTATCACGGCCTTTATGCCAGCCACCCACGTAACGACAAACGCCTGCAAACTGTCATCCGCAAGGCGGGTGAACTGGATCTGGATGAATACGTGGAAAGCCCTGAACAAGCCGGTGAATTTCGGCGCCACATTGAGGGCCTTGTCTGGGGAGAGAGCGTACAAGGTCAGCGTGAAGAAAACCGCTACTACCACAGCAAACTGGCTTTTACTTTTGAACATCCCGAGGGCTGGTCAGTGAAGTCCAGCAGCAAGGCAGTGGTCGCAAGCTCAGCAGATGGCAGAACCTCCCTGACTATTACGCTGCGTAGAAAAGACAGCAGCAAGACCCCGGAATCGGTCCTCAAAAGCAGCGCCAGCGGCGACTTTAGCGAGGCTGCAGCACTGGAGCAAGCAGGACTGCAAGGTTATTGCGCCATCGCCAGTAGCAACGGCGTCGCAAAGCGATTAGCGGTTATCGACTACAACTACACTTACTTACTGCAGGGCGAGTCTGCAGATTTCGCCGCAAACGATCCCGTGTTACTCGAAATCATTAAAAGCTTCCGACCCACTCACCCTAAGGAAAAACAGGCGGGCACCCCGCGTTACATACACTATATTCAGGTGCCCAGAGGGGCAACGTTTGCCAGCATTGCCTCCAGCATTCGTATTCCCTATGCCGAAGATCAACTGCGTTTGCTCAACGGAATGTACCCCCGAGGCGAACCCAGGACAGGGGACTGGATTAAAGTTATTCGATAAAATCTCAGGTACGCTGCTGTACCAACAGCCACGGAGGGGCGACCACTGCCCACAACTCCTGATTCACTTCGTACCAGACCAGTGCCTGATCATCGTGCACTGAAGCGATCTGGCCGTCTGCAATCCACTGCTGAAACTGGTCTGTGTTATCCAGCCCCAGTTGCACCGCCACTTCCACCAGGTTCAGGTCAGAGCCCACAGATATTGCATTACCATGAGCGTAGTAAGTTTGCAGGTCGTGCCAATTAATTCTTGCGGTCTGGCTGTGGTATTCCTTGCGCAGCAGCGCTTCGCGATCCTCGGGCATATCATCCATAGCGGGAATCCGAAACAAAGGGATTGCTGCGACGCTCCTCGCCAAAGGTGGATGTAGGCCCATGTCCTGGAATAAACGTGATGTTATCCCCCAAGGGGAAAAGTTTGCCACGAATACTGGCAACCAGGTCTTCGTGATTGCCCATTGGAAAGTCGGTCCGACCAATTGAGCCCTGGAATAACACATCGCCCACCCAGGCGACATTTTGCGCCTGGTGGAGAAATACCACGTGACCCGGTGTATGCCCGGGGCAATGCAGCACCTGCAACGTTTGTTCGCCGACCGTTACAGTATCGCCGTCTTCAAGCCAGCGATCAGGTTCAAAAGCATCGGCGTGGGGAAACCCCGACATCTTGCACCACTCAGGCAATTTTTCCAGCCAGAAATTATCGGCTTTTTCCGGACCTTCTATGGTGATCTGCAATTGTTGGCGCAATACATCCGCCGCGGCGCAGTGATCCATATGAGCGTGGGTAAGGATAATTTTTTCGACAGTGGCATCCATTTTCGCCACCGCTTCCAAAATACGTTCGACATCGCCTCCGGGGTCGACGATGGCGGCTTTACCGCTGGCCTGACACTTTATAATGGAGCAATTTTGCTGATACGGAGTCACCGGAACAATGGTGCACTGAATGGACATTTCTTAATTCTACTTTGGGCTGTCGGGCGGTAAAGGATACCACAGCCCGCAGCGGGGCTGTGGCCTTGATTGTCAGGTGGAAGGAACCACGCCAGGGTTCTCATCGCTATGCTGGTCTGCCTTCGGATCATCAAACACGTACTGGTCGAATTGCTTCTCACTCTTGGCAACGATTAGCGAGACTGTAGCGTCTCCGGTGACATTAACCGCTGTACGAACCATATCCAGGAGACGGTCAACACCAATAATGAGTGCGATGCCCTCGACCGGCAGGCCCGCTTGCTCCAGCACCAGCGCCAGCGTAATAAGCCCTACGCCCGGAACTGCCGCGGTACCAATGGAGGCCAGAGTAGCGGTCAATATCACGGTAAGAAAATCTCCCGTGGAGAGGTCCACTCCGTAGACCTGGGCGATAAATACGGTTGCCACGCCCTGCATGATGGCGGTGCCGTCCATGTTAATGGTTGCACCCAGCGGCACCGTAAAGCCTGCTACCGAATTGTGAACGCCCATCCGCTTTTCCACAGTGCGCAAAGTAATGGGCAAAGTGGCACCGGAGGAGGCAGTACTAAATGCAAAGGCCCAGATAGGGCGCATTTTTTTCAGCAATATAGCGGGAGAAAGGCCAGCCAGAGTCCGCAGCATAAAGCTGTAGACACCCAGGGCATGCAACAGCAGTACACCCAGGACGGTAAAGAAATAAGCCGCCAGATCGAAAATTGCGCCTATCCCCATACTGGAGAACAACTTGGAAAGCAGCGCGAATACACCATAAGGCGCCAACTTCATCAGTACTTCCACCATTTTCATGATGACCGAGTCTACATCGCGGAAAAAACTGGCCAAGCGCCGGCCGGGTTCACCGGCGTGTGAGATGGCATAGCCGAATAACAGGGCGAAGACAATAATTTGAAGCATTTTGCCATCGGCCATCGCCTTAATCGGGTTCGAGGGAAATATATCTACCAGAACATCGGTCAATGGCGGCGCGGCTTTGGCCTGAAAGTCGGCGGCACCCTCAATGGCAACACCGGCCCCGGGACTGATCAGCACGGCAAAGAAAAGTGCCAAGCTAATTGCGATGGCCGTAGTGGCCATGTAAAAACCCAGCGTCTTGACTGCAATAGGCCCCATACGGGCACTGTCGCCAAGAGATGAAGCGCCGCAGATCAGAGAGACCATCACTAGCGGAACGACCAGCAGCTTCAGAGACGCGACAAATATGCGGCCCACCACGTCGAACAAACCGTTGACAAAGTAAACATCAACCAGTGATTTAAGCCCTTCGGAGACGCCAGTTGAATGCACTAATAAGTTGATAATTGAGCCAACGGCGATACCCGCCACCATGGCTATCAAAATGCGATTGGTGAGGCTCACTCAGGGCACTCCCCGTTCAGATAGCCACTCACCGAGTCGTGAGCGCAAGCATTGCAACCGGAGGAGTACTGCTTTTTACCACCTGATGTGAGGTCTGCACACACCGGCGCGTACTCCATGGTGCACACTTGCGGCCGAGGCTCTGCGCATTGAGTGACCAGGGTAGCAGTGGGCTGCGTTTGGCAGCCGACAATAAACAACGCAGCGAGCGCACCAAGGGCAATTCGCATCAAAAAACTCCGGTTTAGTTGGAAGGCGTGCAAAGCCTATCATTGTTGGCAGTGTAGTGCAGCAGGGCGCGCTTGCCAGATTAAAAATTCATCAACAGCAGAGTCCTCTCACTCCTTTGGCAGCTGTTTGGGAAACAGAGTTTGAACCAGCGTAGCGCACCCTGCTGAAGTCTGTGACCAGGTCTCCAGATCCAGCGTCATGCGCGCATAGCCGGCCGTGGGGAGGTTGTCTAATTGCCAGTGTCCAACTAACTCATTGAGCAATTCTGTGAGAGCCGGGTTGTGCCCTATCAGGAACACACTGCTCTGCTCGTCTGACTGCATTGATATCCATTCGAGCAGATCTTGCACATCGAATGTATACAGTCTCTCATCGGTACGATGGTCAAAGTCGGTCAATGCAGACCATCCAGCGCAAAGGCCGAACAGGGTTAGCTGCGCACGTCTGGCAGGGCTTGCCACAATGCTTTGTGGCGCCAACTGGTGGGCTAGTGCTGCCCCCATGCGAGGCGCATCTCGCCGACCTCGCTTGTTCAGTTCGCGCTCTCTGTCAGACAGCTCAGGCTGATTCCAGGCTGACTTTGCATGCCTCATCAGATGCAACGTTTTCATGAATTAAGCTCTCATTCTTGCGTTTGTTCTACAACATGGCTAGAGTCATCTACGTTGTAAGTGGTAACTGTAACTGGTCAATTTACTTTCCCAAGTGGTTAGTGGTATGGGCAAGTGACCTCCATCAATGCCCAAAGGCCGATGTGGAGTAACTGTGCTGAGACGTAAAACAGTAGCACCATTTTGCCGACAGATCGCCTTGTGCGCCCTGCCGAGGGACTCCTTTGTGCCCCACATTCATCCAAACACCCCCCGTTGCCTCGCCCGTGTATCCCCAAGCCTGGGATATGCCGCCGCATCCGGGAGGCCTATCGTTTGAGTTCAGCCGACACCAGCCTCCTTCCGTTTGTGATTTACTTCGTTGCCGTCCTGTTACTGGTGGCGACTATGCTTGGCTTGTCTTACCTGCTGGGGCAGCGAAGGGCCAACAACGCGACTAACCTTCCCTTCGAATCAGGGGTGCTCTCGGTCGGCTCCTCACAAATCCAGATGTCTGTTGAGTTCTACCTGGTCGCAATTTTCTTCGTAATCTTCGATCTGGAAACGGTATTCATCTTTGCCTGGGCGATTGCATTTTTTGAGCTGGGGTGGCAAGGCTTCATCGCGATTGCTGCATTCATCTTCGTTCTTGGAGTCGCCCTGATCTACGAACTAAGTACCGGCGCCCTGGACTGGGGAATCAAAAGCGGTCAGGGCCTACACCCCGAGGAGTTGCACTAGTGGAATGGAACCTTAGCAAGCCTGAGGATGTGATCGCCAGTTCACCCGGCGGGAGCGATATCAGCATAGAAGAGCAAATTAAACGCAATGTGTTCTTTGCCAGACTGGAAGACCTGATTGCCTGGGGAAGGGCTCACTCCCTCTGGCCCTTCAATTTCGGACTCTCCTGCTGCTATGTAGAAATGGCGACCTCCTTTACCAGTCGCCACGACATTGCCCGCTTTGGCTCGGAAGTAATTCGCGCCACACCTCGACAAGCCGATCTCATGGTTATCTCAGGAACTGTTTTTCGCAAAATGGCTCCGGTCGTTCAGCACCTCTACGACCAGCTACTGGAGCCACGCTGGATTATTTCCATGGGCTCCTGCGCAAACTCAGGTGGCATGTACGACATCTACAGTGTGGTTCAAGGTGTAGACAAGTTTATTCCTGTGGATGTTTACGTCCCCGGTTGCCCTCCCCGACCTGAGGCCCTGATGCAGGGATTGATGATGTTGCAGGACGCAATTGAGCAAGAGCGCAGGCCCCTGAGTTGGGTCGCGGGAGACCAACAAATTATAAAACCGGAAATGCCTGCACGCAGAGACATGCTGCAGAAAGAAAGAAATCTGGCCACAGAATTAAAGACGCCTGACCAGGTTTAACTGCAGTTACCTCCGCAAGCGCGGGGATGACGCTGACCAATAAAAATATAAGGGGCTAAAGCGCCAGTGCCACAAGCGCAGCAAACATCTGACAGCAACGCCACCGTGAACGGCCTGTTCAGCCGCTTTGGTGCGCCGTCATTTACGACCCAGCCAACCCAGGACAACACCCCAACTTTATGGGTAGAACGGCACAAATTACTAGAGGTACTGGCACACCTGCGAGCCGAATTCCCCATGTTGCTCGATTTGTTCGGCATTGATGAGCGCCTGCGCGAGCATCGCCCCGAGGCCGCCCTGGACTTCACTATTGTTTACCACCTGCTGAGCCTGGAAGCGCGGGAAGAAATACGGATAAAAGTGGGCGTTAGTTCAGATGATGCATCGGTCCCGTCTGCGCACCTGATCTGGCCCAACGCCAACTGGTACGAGCGAGAAGCCTGGGACATGTACGGCGTAGAATTCTCCGGCCACCCCAACCTGCGCCGCATTCTATTACCGCCCACATGGGAGGGCCATGCGCTACGCAAGGACCATCCAGCCCGCGCGACCGAGATGGAACCGTTTAGCCTGGACGAAGAAAAACAAGCTGCGGAACAAGAAGCACTGCTGTTCAAGCCCGAGGAATGGGGCATGGCGCGGGCAACCGAAGACACCGAGTTTATGTTTCTCAATCTGGGGCCCAACCACCCTTCCGTGCATGGCGTGTTCCGTATCGCGCTGCAACTGGATGGCGAGGTGATTGTCGATGCGGTACCTGATATTGGTTATCACCATCGCGGCGCGGAGAAAATGGCAGAGCGCCAAACCTGGCACTCGTTCATTCCCTATACCGATCGCATTGATTACCTGGGCGGGGTGATGAACAACCTTGCCTACGTAATGGCAATAGAACAACTTGCGGGCATTGAAGTACCGCCGCGAGCCAAAATCATTCGCATCATGATGGCAGAGTTGTTTCGTATTTCCAGCCACCTCGTGTTCTACGGCACTTTTGCCCAGGACGTTGGCCAGATGTCTCCCGTGTTTTATATGTTCGCTGACCGGGAGCGGCTGTTTGGGATTATCGAGGCAATTACCGGCGGGCGAATGCACCCTGCCTGGTTCCGCATTGGTGGCGTAGCCCAGGACCTGCCGCAGGGCTGGGACAAAATGGTCAGGGAATTTATCGACAGCATGCCGGCGCGCATGGATCACTATCAAACTATGGCCATGGATAACAGCATTCTCAAACAGCGCACGGTGGGTATCGGTGAATACGATACAGCCGAAGCACTTTCATGGGGCATAACCGGGGCTTCGTTGCGCGCCACCGGCATGGATTTCGACCTGCGCCGCGACAGACCTTATGGCGGCTACGATGAGTTCGAGTTTGAGGTACCCATCGGCAATCGCGGCGACAGTTATGACCGGGCTGCAGTTCGAGTAGAAGAAATTCGCCAGAGCCTGCGCATTATTCGCCAGTGCCTGGACAACATGCCCGAGGGCCCTTACAAAAGCGAACACAAACTGACCACACCTCCACCCAAAGAACGAACCATGCAGGATATTGAAACCCTTATTCATCACTTCCTGTCGGTCAGCTGGGGACCGGTGATGCCGGTAGGCGAAGCGTCTTTCCCGATTGAGGCTACCAAAGGCATTAACAACTACCACCTGGTCAGTGACGGTGGAACGACCTCTTATCGCACCCGAATTCGCACGCCATCTTTCCCGGCTCTGCAACAAATCCCTGATTTTTGCAAAGGGCTGTTAATCCCTGACCTGATCGCAATCATTGCCAGCATAGACTTTGTAATGGCAGACGTGGACCGATGACGAGATGAGTGAAGCAAACTCCATGAACCTGATATCTGCCCTGAGCCAGGAAGAGCTACAGGCCATTGATGCAGAGATCGCGCATGTGCCTTATCGGGATGCAGTGGCCATAGACGCACTAAAAATTGTACAGGCGCATCGTGGCTGGGTATCGGATGAGAGCCTGAGCGCAATCGCAGCACACCTGCACATGTCGGCCGATGAGCTGGATGGAATTGCCACGTTTTACAACCTCATTTACCGCCGCCCGGTGGGCGACAAGGTCATTCTGCTTTGCAACAGTATCAGCTGCTGGATAAAAGGTTGCGATAACTTACAGCAGCGTATTACCGAGGAACTGGGTGTCGAGTTAGGAGAGACCACCAGTGACAATCGCTATACCCTGCTGCCTGTGACCTGCCTGGGTGCTTGCGACAAAGCGCCCGTAATGATGGTTGGCGATGAGCTGCATGAAGACCTCTGTGAAGAAAGCATCATAAGAATTTTGGGAGGGAGCACCACGCCATGAGCCTGACTACACCTCTCACCCGCAATGTGCGCGATGACCGCCGTCCTACTGACATGGCTGCCTACGAAGCCAACGGCGGCTACCAGGGTCTGCGGGCGGCACTTGCTCAGTCGCCAGAAGATTGCCTGCAAGTTCTTAAAGACTCTAATCTCCGTGGCCGCGGTGGTGCAGGCTTTCCGACGGGAATGAAGTGGAGCTTCGTTCCTATGGGCGACAAGTGCAGCCCGGGGCATAAATACCTGATCTGCAACGCCGATGAAATGGAACCGGGCACCTTTAAAGATCGACTATTATTGGAATGCGACCCCCATCAGCTTATCGAAGGCATGATCGTTTCCGCTTATACATTGCAGGCCGATGTCGCCTATATTTTTATTCGCGCTGAGTATCATCAAGCCACGCGCCTGCTGCAGGAAGCAATTGCCGCCTGTCATGAGAAAGGTTATCTGGGACAAGATATCCTCGGGACGGGCTATCAACTTGAGATGCACGTCCACTCGAGCGCAGGGCGCTACATCTGCGGCGAGGAAACCGCATTGATCAGCTCATTGGAAGGTAAGCGAGCCAACCCCCGAGCGAAGCCTCCTTTCCCCCAGGTGAGCGGTCTGTGGGGGCGACCAACTATCGTCAACAACGTGGAAACATTGTGTAACGTCCATCACATCATTGAACGCGGTGCCGAGTGGTTCAAGTCGCTAGGACTGACCGAAGATGCCGGCACCAAATTGTATGGCGTTAGCGGCCGGGTCAAGAACCCAGGGTGCTGGGAGCTGCCAATGGGTACACCGGTACGCCAGATCATCGAGGAGTACGCCGGCGGCATGGAAGACGGCTACAACCTCAAGGGCTTTCTTCCCGGAGGTGGCTCTACCGATTTCTTGACTGAGGAGCATCTGGACCTGGCGATGGACTATGACACCATTGGCAAGGCCGGTTCACGCATGGGCACTGGCACCATGATTATTCTGGACGACAAAACCTGTCCAGTCGGTTTTGTCAAAAACCTGGTGGCGTTTTTTGCACGTGAGTCCTGTGGCTTCTGCACCCCCTGCCGGGATGGACTGCCCTGGTCGGCCCAGGTATTAGACGATATCCAGAATGGCCGCGGCCAGGAAGAAGACATGGACACCCTGGCGCGTCAGGTGAAGTTTATTGGCGCTATCGGCAACACCCATTGCGCGCTCGCGCCCGGGGCGATGGAACCTCTGCAAAGCGCAATGAAATACTTTCCGGAAGCCTTTGAAAATCACCTGAGCGGCAACTGTCCCCACTGTAACGGGGGAACTCACTAATGCCCACAATTCGCATAGACGGCGTGGAATATGAGATGGAGGCAGGCAAGAACCTGCTGGAAAGCTGCCTGTCTTTGGGGTTGGACTTGCCCTATTTCTGCTGGCACCCGGCCATGGGTTCCGTCGGTGCCTGTCGTCAGTGTGCCGTTGTGCAATACCTGACAGACGAGGACGAACAATCCGGCCGTGGGCGCATCGTAATGGGCTGCATGACTCCGGTGACAGACGGGGCCATATTCTCACTCGATGGCGATCGGGCAAAGGGCTTTCGCGAGTCGGTAGTTGAGTCGTTGATGTTAAATCACCCCCACGATTGTCCGGTGTGTGCTGAGGGTGGCGAGTGCCACTTGCAGGACATGACTGTCATGGTCGGTCATCGAGATCGTGTCTACAGAGGGCAGAAAAACACACATCGCAATCAGTATCTCGGACCACTGATCAATCACGAGATGAACCGCTGCATCACTTGCTATCGATGCACCCGTTACTACAAGGACTATGCGGGTGGCACTGATCTTGCCGCACTCGCTTCCCATGACCACGTCTACTTCGGGCGCCACCAGGAAGGCGTACTGGAAAGTGAATTCGCCGGCAACCTGGTGGAAGTTTGTCCTACAGGCGTGTTCACCGACAAGACGCTGGTCAATGACTACACGCGCAAGTGGGACCTACAGTCCGCTCCCTCGGTATGCACCGGCTGTGCCGTGGGCTGTAATACAGTACCCGGTGAACGTTATGGCCGACTCAAACGCGTTCACAACCGCTTTAACGCCGAGGTCAATGGCTATTTTCTTTGCGATCGCGGTCGTTTCGGCGCTAACTTTGTTAACAACGATGAACGCTTAGAAAGCCCCGGCTTACGTAACCAAACCGGATCCTACGACCCTGTGGATCATCATCACGCCCTGCAAGTCATGGCGGAAGCCTGCAGCGGTGCCCGAGTCGCCGGCATCGGTTCGCCCCGAGCATCTGTGGAAGCCAACTACCTGCTTCGCAACCTGGTCGGAGAGGATAACTTCAGTCCCGGCTTCAATGATAGAGAGCACAAACTGGTCAACCTGGCACTGGAGCTGCAGCAGGCCAGTTCAGCAGTCACTCCAGACATTCGCAGTATCGAATCTGCCGATGTAATTCTGATTCTCGGCGAAGACCTTACCAATACCGCGCCGCGACTCGCATTGGCCTTACGTCAGAGCGTGCGCAACAAGGCGTTTGAGATGGCCGCCGATCTGCGCCTGGAGTCCTGGCAGGATGCCGCTGTTCGCAATCTGGCCCAGGATCAACTCAGCCCACTGTTTATTGCAGCCACTGGCAGCACCCGACTGGCAGATGTAGCCGAGGAAAACATAACGCTGGCACCTCAAAATATTGCGCGCCTGGGAGCAGCAGTAGCCGCATCAATTTCAGGCCATGCAGGAGAAGATCTCGAGCCGGAAATTGCTGGGCACGTTGAAGCAATCAGCACTGCGTTACGAGCGGCCAAACGACCGCTTATTATTTCAGGCACCAGCTGTGGCAACGCCGAGGTGATGCAAACAGCCGCCGACGTTGCAGAAGCACTTTGTCAGTCAGGCCAGCAGACCATGCTTACACTGACGGTGCCAGAGGCTAACAGCCTAGGTCAGGCGATGCTGGCGGGGCCCGATAGTCCCTCCCTCGGCAAGTTGGCTGCTGATGGCAACTTCGATGTCCTTGTTATTCTGGAAAACGACCTCTATCACCGTGCGCCGGAGCCAGAAGTCGAGCGTCTGCTCGCGACCGCCGACACTGTTATCGTTTTGGACGGACTGGACAACCGCACCACCTCGGCAGCCAGTCTGGTTCTCCCCGCGGCCAGCTTTGCCGAAACAGAAGGTACGCTGGTTAGTTTGGAAGGCCGTGCACAGCGACACTACCCTGTGTTTGCGCCGAAGGGCGAGCGCAGGCCAGCCTGGGTCTGGTTGCTGGCCTGTAGCAAAGAGCTGGGACTTTCAACAGCCGCCGACCTGCATCATTTCGATGACATCACCCGAGACTGTGCCGCCAACATTGCCGACCTGGCGGGCATCACAGGGGCGGCACCTGACCATCATTTTCGTAATGCGGGCGTAAAAATTCCACGCCAGCCTCATCGTTACTCCGGGCGCACGGCAATGCGCGCCGATATCTCGGTACATGAACCGAAGCAGCCGGTCGATGAAGAATCACCCCTGGCATTCACCATGGAAGGGTTAAATCGTTCGCAGCCTGGCTCATTGTTACCTTTTGTCTGGGCACCGGGCTGGAATTCAAATCAGTCGCTACACCGTTTCCAGTCAGAAGTTGGCGGACCCTTACGAGGCGGCACAGCGGGCATGCGTTTACTGGGTCCGGGCCAAGCCAAAGAGTCAGGCCCGCGCGAGAACCCGCCAGCATTTTCACCCACTCAGGGCCAGTGGCAACTGGTACCCCGCTATCGCATCTTTGGTTCAGAAGAACTGAGCGCACTCAGCCTCGGAGTCGCAGAGCTTTGCGAAGACGGCTACATTGAAATACGTGCTGATGATGCCCTTGGCCTGGAGGTAGGCGAAGGCGATGGACTGAACCTGAACGACGGACTGGCCACCCTAGAAGTCAAAATCAACAATAGCATTGCAGCCGGTTGTATCGGCTACGCCGCTGGCCACAGTGGCACCGCCAACCTGACCCCAGGGGAAAATATCAGTCTACAAAAAGCCCAGGGCTGGAAGCGTCGTCGACCACAGCTGATCGGAAGTGACCGAAGCACAGAAATCGGGAGTGGCAATGACTGAACTAGGCACCATCAGCTTTGGACTACTGATTATCTTCGCCGCGGTCGGCGGAGCAGCCGTACTCACCTGGTTCGAGCGGCGCCTGCTGGGTGTCTGGCAGGATCGCTACGGCCCAAATCGACTCGGCCCCTTCGGTGTTCTCCAGGTCGCTGCCGATATGCTCAAGCTATTAACCAAACACGACTGGGTACCGCCCTTTGCCGACCGACTGGTGTTTGTATTCGCTCCCACGGCAATTGTGGTTGCCATGTTACTAGGCTTTGCGGTGGTTCCGTTTGGACCTGATTTATACGTCCTTGATATCAACATCGGCCTGCTGTTCTTTCTGGGAATGACTTCACTGGCGGTATATAGCGTACTGCTCGGGGGCCTCGCCTCCAACAATAAGTATGCGCTGTTGGGCGGCCTGCGCTCGGCGGCCCAGATGGTTAGCTACGAAGTTTTCATGGGTTTGTCGTTGATGGGCGTTGTCATGTTGACCGGCAGTTTTTCAATGCGTGACATTGTCGAGGCCCAGCGAGATGTCTGGTACTGCGTGCCGCAAGTATTGGGACTTTTCACTTTCATGATTGCGGGTATAGCAGAGAGTCATCGTCTACCTTTCGACCTGCCCGAGGCGGAGCACGAACTCACTGCCGGCTTCCATACCGAATACGGTGGCATGAAGTTCGCCATGTTCATGTTGGGGGAGTACCTGGGGCTGATCCTGATCTGCTGCATGATTACCACTCTGTTTTTCGGTGGCTGGCTTGGTCCGGTACTGCCACCAGTGGTCTGGTTCTGCCTCAAGGTTTTCGCCCTGATCTGCTTTTTTGTATTGTTGCGGGCTGCCATTCCTCGCCCACGCTACGACCAGTTGATGTCCCTGGGCTGGAAGATCATGTTGCCGCTCACTCTGTTCAACCTGTTGCTGACCGGCGCGATCGCGCTCTGGATGGAGGGCTGATGTTATGTTCAAGGCACTAATGAGCCAGGTGCGCACCATTTGGACAATATTGCAGCACAGCTTTACCCGGGCAGAAACAGTGCAATACCCGGAACAAAAACCTTATCTGGCTCCTCGCTATCGAGGCCGCATTGTATTAACGAAAGACCCTGATGGAGAAGAACGCTGCGTCGCCTGCAACCTCTGCGCGGTGGCTTGCCCTGTAGACTGCATTGCCTTGCAACAGGGCGTGAAGGAGGATGGTCGCTGGTATCCGGAATTCTTCCGCATCAATTTTTCCCGCTGCATCATGTGCGGTATGTGCGAAGAGGCCTGCCCGACCAACGCGATACAGCTAACACCCGATTTCGAAATGTGTGAATACAATCGCAGCAGCATGGTTTATGAAAAAGAGCACCTGCAAATAGAGGGCACGGGGAAATATCACGACTATAACTTCTACCGCGTCGCAGGTCTGGCCATTACCGGCAAAGATAAAGGCCAGGCACAAAATGAAGCTACACCCATCGACGTGAAGAGCTTGCTGCCATGAATAAGAGCACTGAGCCATGCTAGCCACACTATTTTACATAGCCGCTTTAATAGCGCTGACATCTACCATGGCAGCGCTGACCCGGGCCAACGCAGCTCATGCCCTGATCTACCTGATCGTTTCCTTACTAGCAGTAGCGGTGATGTTCTTCCTCATGGGGGCTCCCTTCGCAGCCGCACTGGAGGTTGTGATTTACGCAGGCGCGATAATGGTTTTATTTGTGTTCGTCATCATGATGCTCAACCTGGGTGATACCGGTGAAGATCGAGAGCGCGAGTGGCTTGCCGGTCGCAACTGGTTTGTTCCCGGCGCCATGGCAGCATTATTACTCATTGAAATGCTCATGGTTTTAGGGGACTCCCAGGGAGTCACCTCTGGCAATGCCGTATCGCCAAAAGCCGTTGGCATTAGGCTCTTTGGTCCCTATTTACTGGCGGTAGAAATCGCCTCCATGCTGTTGCTCTCCTCTCTGGTAGGTGCCTATCACCTGGGGCGCCGCTTTATCGTCCGCCGAGGAGAACACTAATGGACGGCCTGATGGTGCCAATGGAGCATGTGCTGGTAATCGCGGGTTTACTATTTATTTGCGGCCTGTTCGGTTTAATGCTGCGCCGTAATATTATTTTTATGCTGATGTCACTGGAAGTTATGTTGAATTCAGCTGCGCTTGCGTTCATAGCAGCCGGCGCGCATTGGGGACAGGCAGATGGTCAAATTATCTTCATGCTAATCCTCACGGTCGCAGCGGCAGAAGTGGCAGTCGGGCTGGGCCTGGTATTGCAAATACAGCGCCGCTTCAAGACCCTGGACATGGACCAAGCCCACAGGTTGCGAGGATAATATGAATACTATTGCCCTCATTCCACTGTTCCCACTTCTCAGTGCTACGTTGTTGATCATGAGTGCTGGTCGCATGCCCCGACACATTGCGGCCACGATAGGTGCAGGCAGCGTTGGACTTTCCGCCATTTGCGTGGCCTTGTTGGCCAGGGACTTTCTGGCTGACGGTCAGGTGCTAGAGCTTACCCTCTGGACCTGGATGTCCGTCGGTGACTTTGCACCCCGAATCGCCTTTTACATAGACGGCCTGACCATCGTTATGATGTCCGTCATCACCGGCGTGGGCTTTCTTATTCATCTTTATTCGATAGAGTTCATGTGGGAAGACGAATCTATTTGTCGTTACTTCACTTATATGAACCTGTTCGTCGCCGCCATGTTGCTGCTGGTGATGGCGGACAACTTGTTACTGCTTTATTTGGGCTGGGAAGGCGTTGGTGTTTGTTCTTACCTGCTGGTTGGGTTCTGGTATAAAGATCCCGCAAACGGTGCCGCGGCTCGCAAGGCCTTCATCGTTACTCGAATAGGCGACACCGCCATGGCGCTGGGTCTGTTTTTACTCCTGACCGAGTTGGGTACCCTGGATATTCAGCCGATGATGATTGCCGCCAACAGCCAATGGCAGACAGGCGACGCCTTGCCAGTACTGGCTACCGCACTGCTGCTCGGTGGGGCAGTGGGTAAGTCAGCGCAATTGCCGCTACACACCTGGCTGCCAGATGCTATGGCCGGTCCCACACCTGTCAGCGCCTTGATTCACGCCGCCACCATGGTCACTGCTGGCGTGTACCTGATAGCTCGCACTTACGGATTGTTCCTGTTAGCCCCACCCACAATGGAAGCCGTTGCCTGGATAGGACTGGCAACCCTGCTAATCGCGGGTTTCACAGCGCTCGCACAGAACGATATCAAACGCATTCTCGCCTACTCAACCATCAGCCAGATTGGCTACATGTTCCTCGCTCTGGGCGTGGGAGCCTTTGCATCAGGTATTTTTCACTTGATGACTCACGCGTTTTTCAAAGCACTGTTGTTCCTGGCCGCCGGTGCAGTCATTCACTGTTTACACCATGAGCACAACATCTTCCGCATGGGCGGCCTGCGAACCCGCCTGCCAATCGTGTTCCTCAGCTTTTTCATCGGCTCTGCAGCCCTGGCTGCCCTGCCGTTTACTTCAGGCTTTTACAGTAAGGATGCCATATTGCTTTCAGCCTGGGCTTTGGAAGATATTGGGCCCTGGCTCTGGGCGGGAGGCCTGTTAGGTGCCTTGCTCACCAGCATTTACAGTTTCCGGTTGGTCTTCATTGTTTTCTTCGGTGAGGCAAAGACTGAGCCAGATCGGCAGCCCGGTTGGAAAATGGCGGGGCCCTTGCTACTTTTATGCTTACTGTCACTGGTAGGAGGTTGGTTCGCTTTGCCGCTTGCCGGCGTATTCCCGGCCGCAGCTGAACATACAGTGAATCATGCGGTGGAGTGGATTAGCATTGGTACACCACTTTTGGGTTTACTGCTGGCCTACCTGATGTTCCTGGGCGGTCAGTTGTCAGTAGACAAGATGGTCGCTTCATCTGGTGCCCGAGCCCTGCGGGACTTCTGGTTCAGCGGGTGGCGGATAGACCAGCTCTACGACGTCCTCTGGGTCACACCCTATAAAAAAATCTCCTACTGGATGCGTAATGAACCCGTAGACGCTATCTACAACAGTATTGTTGCCGCAAACCAGTGGGCACATCATCGTCTGCTAGTTCTGCAAAATGGAGAGCTACGCTGGTACGCCACCACCATGGTAGTGGGACTCATTTTGTTACTCGCAGTCATGCTAAGGAACGCGCCATGATGCTGGAGCTCATTGTGTTGCTGCTTGCGGGAGGCGTTGTCGCCTGGCAAAGCGAGCGCTTCAATCCTAATCTTCCTCGCTGGATAGCAATGGCCACGGTTATCCTTGGTATGTTGCTGTTGCTATCGACCATTTCAGGCATTCCTGCTGATACTTTCAATATGGTCACTGAGCCAAGCAAGGCCGAGAACTGGCTGCTTTACAGTCGTCATGAATGGATACCTCGTTTCGGAATCAGCCTGGAACTTGGTATGGACGGCCTAAGCCTGCTAATGCTCATACTGACCCTGGCACTGGGCGCTATTGCTATTGTTTCGTCCTGGAACGAAATAGAGTTCAAGCCCGGTCTATTCCAGGCCAACCTGTTGTGGACGCTGACCGGAGTTATCGGCGTATTTTTGGCCCTGGACCTGTTCCTGTTCTTCTTGTTCTGGGAAGTCATGCTCATTCCCATGTACCTGCTTATCGCCATCTGGGGACACGAGAATCGCGGCTACGCAGCAATGAAGTTCTTTATTTTCACCCAGGTTTCCGGCCTGTTGATGTTGCTGTCGATTATCGTATTGGCAGTGCAGGGAGCAGGTGATGGCGACATCAGTTTCAGCTACGGTGACTTGCTCGGCAGCGCTCCAACAGGCAAGGCTGGCATGCTCACTATGCTCGGCTTTTTCCTTGCCTTCACCGTAAAGTTACCTGGCTTTCCGTTTCACACCTGGTTGCCGGATGCGCATACCCAAGCCCCAACTGCTGGCAGTGTGCTGCTTGCCGGAATCCTGCTAAAGACTGGCGCGTACGGCTTGCTGCGCTTCTGTATCCCTCTGTTTCCAGAAGCCTCTATGCAATTCGCCCCAATTGCCATGACTCTTGGTACAGTCGGTATTATCTATGGAGCGGTGCTCGCCTTCGCCCAGAGCGACTTCAAACGGCTGGTCGCCTATTCAAGTGTTAGCCACATGGGGTTCGTGTTACTGGGGCTTTACGCCTGGAATAGTTTGGCCTTGCAGGGTGCGATCATGCAAATGGTGGCCCACGGAGTCAGCACCGCAGCACTGTTTATGATGGCGGGAGCTCTGCAGCACCGGCTGCACACTCGAGATATGAACCGTATGGGTGGTCTCTGGTATAACGCACCTCGCATGGGAGCATGCGCAATGTTCTTCGCTGTTGCCTCGCTCGGCTTGCCCGGTATGGGCAACTTTGTTGCCGAGTTTTTGGTGTTAGCCGGGCTGTTCGCCGTCTCTCCCTGGATGACAGCCGCGGCAGCGATAGGCCTGATAACGGCCGCAATTTACTCACTCTGGTTGATGCAGAAAACCTTCCAGGGCAAGCCAGACGAGGAACGAAAGCTACAAGACTTTGACCGCAGGGAAATGGGCGCCATGGTGATAATGATGGCGGCCCTGCTTTGGCTGGGGCTCTATCCCCAACCTGTATTTGACCTCACCCAACCGGTGCTTGAGGGACTGCAACCGCTGATCGTCAACGTCCCCGAGACCCTCGCTGGAAATATCCCTGGAGGCACGCCGTGATAATGAATGAGTTTGTCGCCATCGCCCCACTGCTGATGTTAGCCCTTGGCGCGACCGCGGTCATGTTACAGATCGCTTTTCTGCGGAGTGTCAGACTCACTGCCGTCGTGGCGACAGTGTCGCTATTGCTGGCCAGCGCCTCCTGTTTTTACGCCAACGACACAGCTCCCCTGCAGGTGGGTGCGTTACTGCAAGCTGATACTTACAGCCTGCTGTTTTGCATCCTGTTTACGCTTGCCGGCGCCGTCACCTGCGTACTATCGCTGGATTACATTCAACATCACGGGGATGAACCAGAGGAATACTTCCTGTTGTTGATTCTCGCCACCCTGGGCGCCTGTGTATTAGCTTACGCGGTGCATCTGGCTTCATTGCTGCTGGGGTTGGAGCTGCTTTCCGTATCTCTTTACGCGCTTATCGCCTATCCAAACCGATCATTACTTCCCCTGGAAGCTGCAATCAAGTACCTGGTCCTGTCTGGCGCAGCTTCCGCAACACTTCTGTTTGGCTTTGCTCTGCTTTACGCCACCACCGGCACCCTACACTTCAGTGAGCTGGGCACCGCGCTGGAACAAAGCGATATGGGAGCTGCATTACCGATGGCAGGAGCAGCCATGATTCTGGCAGGTCTCGCCTTCAAGTTATCAGCTGTGCCGTTCCACCTGTGGACACCGGATGTTTACGATGGCGCGCCTGCTCCTATCAGTGGTTTTCTCGCCTCAGTAGGCAAGGCCGCTGTGTTCGTCGTCTTATTAAGGCTGTTCCTGGAAGCGAACCTGTTCCGCTATGAACGACTGGTAGAACTTACCGGACTGATGGCCATACTGAGTATGCTCGCAGGCAACCTGCTCGCCCTACAACAAACCAACATCAAGCGCATGCTTGCCTATTCCTCTATCGCACATATCGGCTATCTACTGATTGTGTTTATGGTTTGCCTGGACCTAAGCAACCGCGACATCGCGATAGAAGCCGCCGCCTTTTACCTGATCGCTTACACGGCAACGACACTCGCCGCTTTCGGTCTGCTTACTTTGATCAATGAAAAGCGTGTAGAACGAGAGCAAGTGCAGCTGCAACATGTCAGCGGTCTTTTCTGGCGCCAACCTGTGCTGGCAGGGCTAATGCTGGTAGCGCTGCTTTCACTGGCGGGAATACCCTTAACAGCTGGCTTCATCGGCAAGTTTTACATTTTCAGTGCAGCCGTCAGCGGCAGCAACTGGATTCTATTGGCCGCACTGATCATCGGTAGCGGCATCAGCATTTACTATTATCTGCGCGTCGTTTTTTACATGACAAAACACGCTGAAGAACACAAGGACGCGATAGAGCTTTCTCCCGGCTGGTCCGGCAAAGCCCTGTCCTGTTTGCTCATCGCCAGCATTTTAGTGCTGGGAATCATGCCTCAGTCTCTAATAGCAGTTTTAGGGTCTATACTTTAGGAAGCGGCTGGGGTTCGGCCACACCAAGGAGTTATTTATGCTTCATTCCGTAAGTCTGCGCGATTATATGTTGCCCCATCCGGTGAAGGTGAAAGCCGACGCCAATATGCTTGAAGCCATGCAAATCATTATCGACAATAAAATTTCTGGCCTTTGCGTTGTCGACGATACTAATAACCTGGTTGGCATTCTGTCCGAGCTGGATTGTCTGCGGGCGGTGCTTAGTGCCACCTACAACAAAACCAGCGTTGGCCCAGTGCGAGAACACATGGCCTCCGATAACCTGGTTGTAGCTCATCCGGACGAAGATATTGTTGATATCGCACAGGATATGCTGACCAAGAACAAGCGCAGGCGCCCTGTGGTGGAAAACGGAAAGTTGATCGGGCAAATTACCTGCCGTCAATTGCTAACCGCCGTCAAAAAATTCCGTCAATAGCAAACGACGGAGTTGGCACACGCTTGCTGCTGTCCAGGGCAGGTGTGGCTGGCACAAAAATAGCTAAATTTCTATATCGTAATAGCGCTCCCCCTGCCGCATAATGCTGCTCCACGCAGTTAGTACAGCCGCTATCTAAATAAGATAAATAAAACATGACTCAATCAATTTCCCAACGCATTGCGGAAGAACTCGCCGTGCGTGAGGCTCAGGTAAATGCAGCGATACGCCTCTTAGATGAGGGGTCTACCGTGCCTTTCATTGCGCGTTACCGCAAAGAAGTGACTGGCGAATTGGACGACAGTCAAATGCGACTACTGGAAGAGCGCTTGCATTACTTGCGAGAATTGGAAGGCAGGCGCGGTACAATTCTGGCTAGCATCGAAGAGCAAGACAAACTAACACCCGCTCTGAAAAAGTCCCTACTGGAGGCAGACACCAAGAACCGGTTGGAAGATTTGTATCTGCCTTACAAACCCAAACGCCGCACCAAGGCGCAAATCGCGCGAGAAGCAGGGCTGGAGCCACTGGCCAACTTGCTATGGAATGACCCACAACAAATACCCGAGGCACTCGCTGAGCAATACCTCAACGAAGAAGCTGGTATCAGTGATAGCAAAGCAGCCCTTGATGGCGCTCGCCAAATTCTGATGGAACGCTTCGCTGAAGATGCTGATCTGCTCGCCAAACTACGACAGTTTTTAACGGATAACGCGCAGCTTGCTTCGCGCCTGGTCGAAGGCAAGGAACAGGAAGGTGCCAAATTTCGCGATTACTTTGAACATACCGAAGCGCTGGCCAAGACCCCTTCTCATCGTGCGCTAGCGATGTTCCGCGGACGCAACGAGGGTATTCTCAATATCAATCTGGTAATGCATGCACAGGAAAAGCCCATCGACGCCCATCCTTGTGAGGCAATGATCGCTGAACATTGGAATATCGAAGACAAGGCAAGGGCTGCCGATCGCTGGCTGCGTGAAGCCGTACGCTGGACCTGGAGAGTCAAGTTACTAACCCATTTGCAAACCGACTTGCTGGGACAGCTACGTGAGCGCGCCGAGGCAGGCGCCATTGAAGTCTTCGCCCACAATCTACAAGACCTCCTGTTAGCGGCGCCAGCTGGGCAGAAGGCCACCATTGGACTGGATCCGGGTCTGCGCACGGGAGTGAAGGTTGCGGTAATCGATGCCAATGGCAAAGTTCTGGATCACGGTGCTATTTTCCCTAATCCGCCGCAGAAACGCATTCAGGAGGCGGGCGCCACACTGCTGCATATGATCCGTCAACATCAGGTCGAACTCATTGCCATCGGCAACGGCACTGCCGGCCGGGAAACCGACAAGTTTGTTGGTGATCTGTTCAATGCCAACCCCGACCTCAACTGTCGCAAGGTCATGGTTAACGAGGCAGGAGCTTCGATCTACTCCGCCTCAGAATTTGCCTCCCGCGAGTTTCCGGATCTCGATGTAACCATACGCGGCGCTATCTCTATCGCTCGCCGACTGCAGGATCCATTAGCGGAACTGGTAAAAATTGAACCCAAGTCGATTGGTGTAGGTCAGTACCAGCACGATGTCAGCCAGGTACAACTCGCTCGGCAGTTGGATGCCGTGGTGGAAGACTGTGTGAATGCCGTGGGCGTCGATGTGAATACGGCTTCGGTACCGTTGCTGGCCCGAGTATCGGGGCTCAACCAGAGCATCGCCACGAATATTGTTAATTTGCGCGACGAACAGGGCAGCTTCACCGATCGCAAGGCGCTACTAAAAGTCAGTCGCTTTGGAGAAAAAACCTTTGAACAGGCTGCAGGCTTCCTGCGAGTCAGCGGTGGAAGCAACCCGCTGGATGCCTCCGCCGTGCACCCGGAGTCCTACGGCGTAGTGCAAAAAATTGCCAACCACCGTGGTAAAGAAGTGCGCAGTATCATCGGCGACAGTGGTTTCCTGCGCGCCCTGAATGCTGCTGACTACATCAGCGACACGGTGGGACTGCCAACCGTTCAGGATATTATTTCGGAACTGGACAAGCCCGGACGTGACCCACGACCAGAGTTCAAAATGGCTGAATTTCAGGATGGGGTAGAAAAAATATCCGACCTGCGTCCGGACATGGTTCTGGAAGGCACAGTAACCAATGTGACCAACTTTGGCGCCTTCATAGACATCGGCGTACACCAGGATGGACTGGTGCACATCTCGGCGCTGGCTGAGAAGTTTGTGAAGGACCCCCGGGACGTGGTCAAAGCAGGTGATGTTGTCAGAGTGAAGGTTATGGAAGTGGACGCGCCGAGAAAGCGCATCGGACTTTCCATGCGCCTTTCAGACAAGGCGGGTGAGCAAGCTGAAAAACGCGGCGGCAGTCAACGTCGTGGCAGCAACGACGCCAACCAGCGTCCCCCCAAGCCGCGCCAAGAACAGCCAGCCAAGAACAATGCGTTCGCAGCTGCCTTCGCCAACGCTAAGCAGCGTTCATAAATGGTCGCGGCGATAGTATTCCAGAAGGATTGCTGCCGCCTCTTCTGCGCTATCGACAATCTCTACGATGTCGAGGTCATCATCACTGATAAAGCCCTTTGACTGCACCTGTTCTAGCAACCACTGATAGAGTCCACTCCAGTACTCTCGCCCGACAAGAACGATTGGCCTGCGGGTGAGCTTTCCAGTTTGAACCAGGGTTAATAGTTCAAACAATTCGTCGACTGTGCCAAAGCCACCGGGAAAAATAGCGAACCCAATGGCGTAGCGGATGAGTAGAAATTTACGGGTAAAAAAATAGCGAAAATCGAGATCAATATCCAGATAGGGATTAGCCAACTGTTCGTGTGGCAGTTCAATATTCAACCCAACTGAAGCACCGGGCTGACCTTTTGCGCCCGAGTTACCGGCTTCCATAACCCCCGGACCACCGCCGGTAACCACAGTGATGCCTTCGCTCGCAAGCATACGAGCCAGATCATGTGCGGCAACATACTCCCAGGCATCAGGCTTGGACCGAGCGCTGCCAAAAATACTCACCGCAGCACCAATGTCAGTCAGCGTCGCTATGCCTTCTCGCAGCTCATCACCGATGCGGGCAAGTCGCTGTTGCTCCTGCTGACTGAGGCCGAGCTTTTGTGTGCCTGTTTTATCTTTCATCCACAGATAGTCTTTTAATAAAGCAAGCGCCCATATTACGACACTAAGCTGTTTGGGTCAGCGGATGCTCCCTCTGCATTATTTGGTCACTCCCAGCCCAGAGCTTTTGAGTCCAGGAGCACCTCTGGTGGACCGTCACTGACATGGCGTTGGCGCAGCCATGGAGACAGTGTTTCTAACAAACCGGGAGTGCTATAAAGCAAAGGCAGGGATATCAATAGGGAGTCGCCCGCATCGTTTAGCAGCACCAGGTGCTCGGGCCGCATGGGCGTAGGTTTTACACTCAGCGTTTCCCAGTCGACAGCCACCTCATGACGTATCTGCCAACCGAGTTCGGTCGCCAGCATCTCCACTTCCTGCATCAATTGTTGGCAGAGCTGTTTCTGCTGGGAAAGAACACCCTGATCCCTGAAGCTGATTTGCAAGTTAATATGGCTACAGCTGGGCCCACGTGCACTGAACGTCCACTGCGGAACAATCAGTGAAGGTGACATGGGAATGGGTATTGGCGCCTTGTCGACTGCCGTCAGCTCGCGGCAAATACTGCCATGACAAAAATGCATTAGTACCGATTGCTCAAAAGCAGCCTGTTGGCTGTATCTGGGATGCGCCAACATTACCGTACGGCCGACGACACTCACCGCAGCCACTTCACGGGCATGCAAACGAAACTCCACCGGCAAGCCCAACTCGATATCTTCTGCAACCAACGTCAGTTGGATGGCATATCGCTCGACCGCCCTGGACCAGGCTTTGAGTTTGGCTGGGTTCTGGGCCGCTTCTGATTCTTTGCGAGCCAAATCGGCTTCGGCAAGGTACACCTCGGTCAATTCCAGCAACGCCGAGGTAGCAAATCGGCTTTTCAGCGCTTCATCGGAAGTTTGCAGTGCCACCAGTATGCGCTGGTAGCGCGAATCCTGAGCAAGCGTCGAGGTGGGTAATCCCAGCAACAGGCTGCACAAAAAAATGCCCAGCCCTGCCCGCCAGCGGTCAGCCAAATACGTAAAACACCAGCTTGTTGCCATCGGGATCTCGGACATAGGCACCGTAAAACATATCCGGTATACGCTGCCCCGGCTCGCCTTCGCAGATGGCGCCCAACTTGATGGCTTTGTGATAGAGCTCATCGGCCTTTTCTTTATTAGGAGCAGTAATAGCAACCATGTTGCCATTTCCAGGCAGAGGGTCATTCTCGTCATAAGGTATACAAATTGACAACATGGGTGCGTCCATAGCGGTACCAATAAACGCTATGCGGTCCATGTCCATCAAGAGGGACGCGCCAAGGTCTGCCAGCAGTTCTGTGTAAAAAGCTTTTGCTTTCTCCATATCATTGACGCCAATCGTCGTGTAACCAATCATTATTTTCATTCCAGTTAAGTGATTCGAATCGCTAGGCTAACGTAATAGAGGATGCCAAGAAAGCCTGCACCTCGAATCGCCACACGATCAGATCACCCTCCTTGAGACTGCCGGTAATAATGACCCATTTCGCAGCACTAGTTTCTTCCCCATAAAACAAAACCCCCGCAGCCTACGCTACGGGGGTTTTACTTTTTAGATGCCTGGCAATGACCTACTCTCACATGGGGATACCCCACACTACCATTGGCGATACAACGTTTCACTTCTGAGTTCGGGATGGGGTCAGGTGGTTCCATTGCTCTATTGTCGCCAGGCAAACTGGTTTGGACGCCTTGAGTCTTACGTGCTGTCGCACGGCATTAGCCTTCCAAATAGGGTGGTAAATCAAGCTGTCTTGTTCTTGGTGTGTTGTTAACAACACAGGACTTAATCACAACATCCGCTGTCTTCTTTCAGATGGATTCTCACCATCCAAATAACTTGGATTATATGGTCAAGCCTCACGGGCAATTAGTACTGGTTAGCTCAACGCCTCACAGCGCTTCCACACCCAGCCTATCAACGTGGTAGTCTTCCACGGCCCTTCAGGACCTTCAAGAGGTCAGGGAGAACTTATCTTGGGAGGGGCTTCCCGCTTAGATGCTTTCAGCGGTTATCCTGTCCGAACGTAGCTACCGGGCAATGCGTCTGGCGACACAACCCGAACACCAGGGGTTCGTCCACTCCGGTCCTCTCGTACTAGGAGCAGCTTCCCTCA
>OCVR010000138.1_pt1 | contig 58789 bp, 40 predicted proteins | sample 1539091 | NCBI WGS metagenome assembly OCVR01 (sample SAMEA3355530, study PRJEB22509) | marine metagenome | biome: marine; feature: coastal ocean; material: water | place: USA | collected 2010-08-07 | depth 16 m | reverse complement strand
TAAAAGATAAATCTTTAGACTCAATAGTATACTGCCAACCATATACTTTAGAAATATTTTCTGCTTTAACTTCGAGAATTACATTCTCATCTTTTTCAACAAATTTATCAGAGATTGAAAGCAGCCATTTATTATCACTTCTAGTTTCTGATGACTTACTCTGAACATTGGCTATTGCACTCCCATTTACATCACCAGTCTTAACACCAATAAAATCAATCTTCATGTCTGAATCAAGATGAGTAATTTCATAATCTTCCGGCACACCACCTAACCATGGGTCCGTTGCATCTAGAAAGTTATATTGAGCATCTATAAACCTCCAAGACCTATTATTTGGGAATTTATCATAGACACCTAAAATAATTTTTCGCAGAATAACCAAATCTACAGATGAAATACTTTGACTATTATTGATGTCCGCAGCAATCATTTTATATGGACTATCAAGATCCCCTAATCCAAGAATATGTCTTTGTATTAATACAAGATCTAATGTAGTCACACCATTTTTATGATTGTTATTCTTGTACGGATATACCATATAGTCGTGACCCATTAGTATATCTGAAAATGCATATTCTCCATTTTCTTCAGTAGTTTGATAAAATGCGTCTATACCTGTTAAGCCAATTTGCACGGAATTTACCTCTTCAAAACTTTCAGTGTAAATAGAACCTTCAATAGTTGCTATGTTAGATGGAAGATTTACTGTAACCATTACACTAAGAGTTGCTGAATTACCACAATCATCCGTAGCTGTAAATGTAACTATGTGTTGCCCTCCAGGATAATTACCACTAGCATCAGATCCGATACCCCCAGATTCTGATAAATCTTCATACGCAATTACGTAACTTGTTGAAAAATTACAAGAATCGACGACTTCTGCAATAACTTCAACAAATACAGAGTCATTCTCTCCTATTTCGACAGAAATATCTGTTAGAGGATCAAATGTTGGTGCTACTGTATCATCTACACTTATTGTATGTACTATACCTGCGGTTGTGTTACCACAAGCATCTGCTACTACATACGTCCTTGTAACTACCACTGGACATGTACCCGTACTCGCATCACTACTTGTTACGGTTAAATCACATGCATCTGCTATCATTAAAGTACCTTCCAAATTTTCCAATCCTGCTACTGTAGTCTCTGCATCTGGTGCATCGCTCGCCCCACAGCCTTCTACTGTACTATCTGTTATTGATCCTGTTACGACTGGTGCAGTAGTATCTTCGACAGTTATTGTATGTACTATATCTGCGGTTGTATTACCACAAGCATCTTGTACGACATACGTTCGTGTAATTACTAATGGACATATGCCAGCAGTCTCATCAGTACTTGTCACGGTTAGCTCTACACATGCATCCGTTATTAATAAATCATCATCTAATTCTAACAATCCAGATACTGTAGTCTGTGCTGGAGCGTCGCTCGCATCACAGCCTTCTACTGTGCTATCATCTATTGATCCTGTTACTGCTAGTTGATTTACAAAATTTATCTGAATTAATTGCTCATCAGAAACATCAGAATCATTAATCGTAAATACTCTTTTGATCATACTTTCGCCACATAAATCTATATCAATGGTATCCAGTGATACGGTAAACGCATCAGGCAGATCGCAATTGTCTACGACTGTTGGATTATCAAATGGATAAGTATCGATATCTTCCGTACAATCAATTGTAATATCCTCTGGAATATTAGCGAAAACTGGAGCAATACCATCCTCAATGATAAGAGTAGAGGTACATATGCTTGTGTTATTTGCTGTATCCGTTACTAAAAGAGCTACCTCTAATGTATCCCCAATATCGATACAACCAAACTCTAATGTATCCGTGAAAATTCCCAAATCTGGATAACCTGGATCATCGGTACGAGCAATTGCAAGTGTCACAGAACCACAATAATCAAATGAACCATTATCTAGTGCTACTGCAGTGAAAAATGATGGATCGTTACCCACGCTGATCTGGTCTGCATCACAAATTGCTGTAGGCACAACTGCATCTATTACAGTAACAGTGAATGACATTCTTGATTCGTTTCCACATTTATCTGTCGCTATATAAGTAACTGTATATATGCCCAGAGGCATTTCTACAATTACATCTCCTATCGCATTTTCTATTCTAGAACCAACTTCATACTCTATGTCTATTACTATATCTGCTTTATTACAATCATCATCTGGAGAAATTGCAGGAAGCAATACCTTAGCTTCACAACTTAAAGGCTCGGTACTTACTGTTATATCAGGTAATTGGTCCATTGTTGGTCCCTCAACATCCATTATATCAATCATCTGATTAAAATATCTTTCATTAATATCACTACATCGCCACTCACCAATTGTAAATGTTCTCAATATTTTTGTCATACACGAATCAGTATATACTATCTGATCTTCATATTGACTGTAGCCATTACAGGATACACCCTCAGGAAATGGATATAAATCAATACCACCCATTGTAGGTGGAATAAGACCTACCGCAGAAAGACTATTCACGGAATTAGGCGTATTACATGATATTGTAGTTGCGTGCAAAGGCATAGTATTATCATCCATCGCAAATGACTGAATACCTACAGTAGCCCCTGATCCCATCTCTGTTCCTATCTCATTGTACTGAAAAGTAATTTCTCCATTATCAAATAATAGAGCTTGGAAATCTAAGTCATAGTCACCAGATGCTTCAAAATGATCTACTTTCCACTGAAATATACTTACACCTGTTAGCATACCAGAAGGGGTAAGTACTGGAGATTCAGTCATATATTCATAATATACCCCTGCTAATGTATCTTCAGTAGTATCAGCCGATAAATCATCTTGTAATGCATATATACGAGCTCCATTCGTATTTGCTAAGGAATTAGGATCTAATGACAACGGACATTCATTATCCGGTACGGCATCACCAGAAGCAGTTGAAATAAAACCATTTGTATTTACTGAAATAACATTAAATGTCATATCGAAGAGAGGAAAGCTCGCACCCAAATCAACATCAACTGACTCATCGTCGCCAATCAAAATTAAGTCACCAGTTACAGATATATCGATGTAATCAAATATCGCACTTGCTTGATCATAATTCTCTTGTATAGTTGTAGGTACCCCTGTAACTGAAACATCTGGATTGCCAAATTCATCTGTAGCGTAGCCCGAACTACATGATATAGTATCAAGTGGGAAGATAATATTTGTCGGTCCAGCTATTGCACCAATTGTTACTCTTTCGAGGGTTATAGTTTGTGTTACTGGATCACTAATGTTACCCTCAGCATCTTGAACTATATATGTGCGCTCTATATATCCTATTAAATCATCTGAATCTGGATTATTGCAATCTACGTTTATCTCCACTTCTGATAAAAGTTCAACAGGCAATGTATTCTGACAATTGTCGCTTACTACTGGTAATAACATTGCTGCTGTACCTTGTTCATTTAGCGTTACGCATGAGACCGTAAAATCCTGTGCCGAAAGTGTGGGTGCCATTTTATCCTCTATTAATGCAGTACCAGAACACTTATTATCACACTCCGGCTCTGAAAGCTCATAAGTGATTAACATACCAACCATACTAGCATCTATTACATTTGTAGGTAGTTCTAAACCATCCTCATCAAACAAGGTAATTGTATAATAAAAATCACAATCAGTATCTATATCCTCACTAATACTACTTGGAGTTATCTCGATCATACAGTTCAATTCATCCACAGAAACGTTTACGTTATTTCTACATGTAAGTACACAATTGCTTCCACAAGGAAATGCAAAAGCTTCATCTTGGTCATCTTCACTCGCTTCTGAATTATTTGGCTGAGAATCAATATCCTCCAATGAATTACCCAGTAAATCTTCAAATGAAGTAATCTCACCAATAATTGTGAAGTCCTCCTCACTAGAGCCAACTTCAAGCTGGATATAATAATCAATACTAATATTACTCGATGGGCTTAATTCTGATATTACAGTAAAACTTGACGCCACATTATCCCAACCCAGTAGTGTATTGTCTATATCAACTGGTGTGAATCCTGATGGATTAGTAACCTGTAATACTATATTATCGACATTTGTATTCCCTTCATTGGCAATTATAAATGTAAATTTGATAGTGTCACCAATTGAATTATCTATTGGTGAACTAGTTATTGTAGTTAAAGCTAAATCATAAACTTCAGCCAATCCATTACAATCTTCATCTACATTATTATTAGGAATTTCTGTACCTCCAGGATTCATAAAATTATTGCTATCATCACAATCAGTCCCTGGAATTATTGGACTTACTGCAAGTAAATCACCATATCCATCTCCATCACTATCAGTCATACATTCAGTATCTGATTCATTATAAGCAGCCCCAGGATATGTTAGAGGATCATTATCATCGCAATCAACATCTGAGGTATAGCCATCATTATCAGCATCCATCATCTTAACTGGATCATTTGGATTAACCAAAAAGATATCTGTTACTGAATGTTTGGCAATAGCTGAAAATGCTATTAAATTCATCAAAAGGAACAAAATAAAGCACTTGAATATTCGTGCTGATAAAAAAGACAAATTGATTGAAGCTAAAATGCCTAATCTTAATGAAGTATTTGTAAGTTTTCCCATTGTGGTACGTTTGTATAATTAAGTATAGGTAGCCAAATACATTACATATAAGGCCGTTATTCTACGGTCATTATTACAAACTCAGGAGGTAAGGTTCAGTGAAAAAATTTCACTTATATCTATGTTGATTAGATAATAGGTACAAATATAAGAATAATTTATAATATATTATACCCTATATTACAATATATTAAACATAATTAAATATTATAATATATAAAACCTACACAATCAACGAAGACTATGCGGGTTTTTATACTTAGAGTATCGATTAGTTTATTTGAGCAGTATCATTTTTTCTAGAACAACATGATTTCCATAGCGCATCTCGTAATAATATACCCCACTCTGAATTAAATCTTCATCATTAAGTTTTACAGAATGGATGCCAGAGTTGTAATATCCGTTGAACGTTTTTATCAGCTGTCCATTTATACTTCTTACATTGATTGTCACCTCGCTATCATTTGGTATCTTGAAGCCAATATCTGTTGATTGTGTCCAAGGGTTCGGAGTGTTTTGATAGAGAGCAAATTCACCTCTGTCAGTATTCCAAAAAATCTCAGCACTATCATAACTGACTTCGTTATTTAAATATGTTTGCGATTCAACACCTGTATCAGAAATTGATACCATCTCTGAAAGCTTACCATCAACTAAAGGTTTTATTTCAAGCTCAATGACACTTGATCCATTTGCCAATTGTACATGATTAATAGTATTCCAACTTATATTAACAACACCAAATTTGTCTACCATATAATTATCCTCTGTAATTTGAATATTAGAAGATGATATGGAAATATCTCCGATTTTATTAGTTAAAATGGCCAGCTGAAATCCTTGTATTTCAGTATCCTCTGATACTGCAATCTCAACGAATACTGATTGACCTGCTTTTACATATCTATCAGTCGCTTGAAGGTTCCAAGTATTATTTGATCTAGTTTCAGCATCTTTTTGCTGCTTAATACTCGAAGTTACTGACCCATTAACATCTCCAGTTTTGACACCGATAAAGTCAATTTTCATAGGTGATATCAGAGTTTCAATATTATACGTCTCAGGGAATTCCTCTTCTTCAGCATAATCTGGATGCCAGAATACAAATCCTTTATCGACCATTCTCCAGCTCGTATTGTCAGGGAATTCATTATAGATTCCTAAGATCATTTTTCTTAGCTGTAATATATCTAAAGCTGAAAGAGTTCCACTAGCATCAATATCTGCTGCGATTAGGTCGTATGGACTATCAAGGTCTGTTAGGCCTAATATATGTCTCTGTATCAAGATCAGGTCAAGCGTTGTGACACCATTCATTGGATCATCGTCCTTGGTAGGTATTACTTCATATGCTTGCGCTCCCAACATTTCAGGGAAAGCATAATATCCATCTTCATCGGTCATTATACTTTCATTACTTCCGTCTAGATCAACTAGGACACCAGAGACTGGTTCATTATTAGAAGTAAATACTGTACCGTCCACTGTGCCTACTATCCCATCCATACATAAATCTAAAGGATCGAGTAATTGCACTGTTCCAACACAAGAATCTTTTAACACACCATCTATGTACAAAAAGACATAAATCGCTGTAAAATCATCCACTGATTCACATCCAAATACTTGAATAGTATCATTAATATCAGTATCGGAATAAGAAAAGGCAGTATCTCCTGGTGTTCCAAGACAGTTGAAGATTTGAAACGTATCAATCAATTGTTCTGCTAAAACTTGTACCATAGTATCACCCTCCATAGGTATCATTACTCTCAGACAATTGAAATTAGTATATGTTGAATCTAGTACTGTTACATTAGCCTCACAAATTGCAGCATTTCCAAATCTGTCTGTCACAGTAACCATTACTGAATTAAGCTCGTCTACATCATCACAGGTAAAAGTATTGATATCTACATCGAAGGTTAGAGAGCCACCACAATTATCAGTACTCCCATTATCGAAATCTATCCCTTCTACTGTCTCTCCAACATCTACAGTAATATCCATGACATTACATATTGGTGGAAAAGTATCAATGAATGACACAGTAGATTGACAGAAATCTATATTAAAGCTGCCACTAGTAAACACATTTATTAGAAATACAGTCGTATCCCTAAAAAAAACTTGTGGCACTCCATTGACCAAAATTGTAGTATCTCCAATATCCTCACAGTTGAAGAATGATGGATTCACATTTTGAGAAACTGGAAATATACCTTGGCATCCAGTAACGCTTCCATTATCAACCATCTGTGCATTAATTGTCACCTCTCCATCCTCATCTAAATACACAACAATATCTTGAGTATCACATATTGGAGGAATACTATCTAATATTTCTACTGTGACAGCACAGGTACTTGACGAAGTACCATCAGAGACAGTTAGTATCAAATCGTTATCTCCTAAATCCTCACAACTAAAAGTGGATTGACTCACTAAAAAAATTAAATCTTCATTGTCTACACAATTATCTGTACTAAAATTATCAAGCGTATCAGCGTTGATAGAAATCAGATCTGTATCGAAAAAAGTTAATGTAATATCTTGAGTATTACATACTGGAGCTTCTCCATCATTAACAGAAACTGCAATGGAATCTACTGTCATATTTCCACATAGATCTGTGGCTGTATACCTAACAATATGATTTCCTACAGGATAAATTCCTGATGCATTGTCACCTTCATTATTTGAATCCGCGTATGGAGAATCATTTGTAATCTCAACTCCAGTACTACAGCCATCCATGGATGTAGCCAGATCTATATCTACCAATGCCTCACAATTACTAGCCGTAAATACTATATCCGGTATTGACGGGACTACTATTATTGGATTATTTGTATTGTTTAATACAAGAAAATGTGGTCTCTCTACAATAAGGTTTGGTCCGAATGGACAAGCGAACGTCAAAATGAGAGTACGTCTAATAGTATCACAAACCAATTCATCAACACTATCGATTAGTATATCACTAAACGCAGTATCAATTGGGATACATTCAGTACAATCAATATTAGGAATACCACTATCTACTAAGCTTATTACATCAACTAAATCAGAAACATCTTGTGGATAATCACATCCTATCAGATTAATATCAACTTCTGACAAAGGACCTACACAGTCTTCTACATCGTAGCAATAATCACTACTTACTGAGAATGCTTGCTCTCCAGTGACTTCACTACCACATCTATCTCTGAAAACAAAATCTAATCGATAATCACCCGCAGCGTATACTCCAGAAACATCAATAGAGTCTCCAAAATTCAACTCAAAGGGAGAAAGTTCAACTATTGTATCCGGATTAGCACTTGTATTTATAATTGCGTACGACCATTCCAGATTGTTAGATATAGTACAATTATTTTTAGCACTGACTATTACTTCAATGAAAGAAGATTCGTCACCCTCTTGGACACATTCGACAATCTGCTCCAATGGGGTATTTTCAATTACAGGTGTGTCAATATTTACTATTCTTATTATTTGTTGTCTCTGGAAAGATAATGGAGCTCCCATTGCATCAACATCACACCAACTCATAATAGTCCAGTTTCTAATAATCTTAAAGCAATAACCAGAATCGTCTTCAGGAAATACATACGTATCCTCACTGGTCATAGATATCATACTATCATTACATGGCCCTTCACCGGTAATTTGAGGTCCATTAAATGGAACCGGCAATAATTCAGGAGCTAATAGAGTCAAGTCACAGATATTGGTATCCAATACTTCAAATTGTTCGATATAAGAGTCTTGGAAAGACTCTTTGGTAACAGTTATTGTCTGCGAAGTAGAAGTAGTATTATTGGAATCTGATGCTGTAAATGTACGGACGATAGTACCCGTTCCACAACCTACTATAGTAGGTACCCAAATGGTTGTGAATTCTGTATCGGCATTGCCACATTCATCATCTATTATTGGGAATCCGAATTGACTAAGATCTACATCATTATCAGGATCTGTATCATTCAAAAGATCTAGTTGTTCCGTTGTAAATAATGTACCACATTCGATTGTGTCATTAGGTAGAGTCGAGATAGTAGGTGCATTAGAATCTTGTACAGTAATCATACTTATACATAAGCCTATTCCACCATAATTATCTATTATTTGCAATTCCACCATAATAGTTTTACCAGCATCTTCACAACAGAAAATAACATAATCTCCAAATTCGGTTGCAGATACATTTTCTCCGGTAACTGGATCAATATAGCAGTTAGCCCCTTCATCTAATCGTCTTACATGGCTACTTACAATAGATCCACATAATGGAGAATTGCTTTTATCAATAGATGTTGCCGGGACATATGCAAATCCACCATTACCACTTCCTAGTGCCACATTCATATCTTTACAAGAAGCCGTAGGACCAGTATTAGGATTGATTATAACAGTGATACTTGCAGTACTCGAATTATTACACTCATCATATGCTCGATATGTTACCAAGCTTTCGCCTAATGGCATTACGATATCAACTGGAAAATCTACATTTTGCAATGATCCACCTATTGTAATAGATTCAATTGGAGTCCAAGTTATATCAATTTGATCGATATCCGAACATTGATCATCCAGGCCTTCCGGATATAATATTGTTACTTCTTTAGTACAATTATCAAAACCGGAAGTTACTTCGATATCATCCAATGGTTGGAATATAGGGTCATTGTCGTCTTCCACTTCTATTACTTGAGTATACGAATCTGTTGCATATGTATTAGACAGAGGATCCCAAAAAATTGCAGTATATTCTCTTAACACAGTTGTAATACACCCAAAGCCAATTTCCTCTTTATCTTCATAAATTAGTGTGAAATCACAAATATTATCTTGAGCAGGAAGTAGTGGATAGCCAAATACCGTAGGTACTTTTGAAATTTCTAGTGGTGGGATTCCAGATTCGTCTATGTCTGAACAAATAAGGGCATCCTCACCAATTATATCATCTGGCCATGTTATATCATCAAACTTTAATCTCTTAACATAGATCTCTACTACGCATGGGGTAGCTGTATTCCCTTTTGAATCCTCTGCTATATAAGTACGAATAATTTTATTTACGAATTCTTGATCATTAGGTAAATTAACTGTTTCTTGAGAAGAATACTCTACCTCTATAGGTCCATCACACGCATCTAGTGCTAATGGTCCACCATATTCATCAAGATTAAAACAGAATACCTCAGTTTCTACACAATTGAATACTGGCCCTAGGTTGTCTTCTACTGTTATAGTACCCCAACATGCATTATTTCCACATCCCTCTATCAGTTTAGCTTCTACTAACAATCCTATATGTTCGCCGGTAAGAATATTATCTGGTACTATAGTACCATTTGGTAAAGTTAGCATTATTGAATATGGAACCAATGGATCTAGAGACTGAGAAGAGATAGTACTCGGTTTTACTAAAAGTTCACACCATTCATTAAGAGAAGCATTAGTATGTCCTATACATGATAGTGGCCCATCTGCAGTTCCGACCATTACACCTTGTCCACCTACGATAGTAGTACTTTGACAATCGATATTAGTTCCTGTATTAGATACGCTCAATTGAAAAGGTCCTCCATTAACAGACCATTCTACCTGTGCACTTATTGCACTTATTATAGTCATAGTACCTGATGCCGGTGGGAGTGAAAAAGTATAACTATCCCCGGCTGTAGGATTTGTCACAGAATAAACTTCGGTAGTTCCAATGCAAAGAGCCGACTCTCCACTTACACTAATAATTGTATTGTCGCAGGCAGCACCCTGTATCACTACGAAATTATCCTGTTCATTTCTAAGGCTTAGTTGCCAAGGATTTCCATCCAGGCTATAAAACCTTAAAACATAATTATCATCTGTTCCAACAACACCTATCTGAGTGAGTGAATCTCCCATCATACCTGTTACAAAAGTCACTAAATTTCCATCAGTAGATGTAGTATCAAATGCTCCGATCGCTTGATCCACATACCACTTTTGTCCATCTTTTGAAGTTATTGTTACTTCGTTGGTAAAGAAACCGGCGACTGCATCGGTACATTCACATTCACTAGTTACATCACTAGTGATAAGCGGCATCATTGCAAGCTCTTGATCTTCGGTACCAATATCTTGTTCGAAATCTGCACTTTCATAAGTTATACTGTTTTCTTTTATACCATTATGATTACTTTGAAACTCTAAGAGAGTAGAATCTATATTTTGTCCAGAGATATCAATTCCATAAAACATAGCAAACTCAATTAATTTACTTTCAGCATCATGTACTGCGACTATATCATTAGCAATGCCGAACTCTCCCGCACTAAAAGTACTATCTGACTTTGAATCTATAAATACTGTATATTTGCTGGACCCCTCATCAGGATCACATTGAGCCAAAACTGCTATCGATGTGCATAAGGTAATTAGAATACTGCTTGCAAATACCAAAAATGACTTAGAGCAAGCAAGTGCTTGTCTGAGTTGTAATTCTCTCATTTTGACATTTGTTATATAAATCACTAGTAAATAGTTATCTAATTGCTAATAAATTAGATCTATCCATTCACACTCAGGGTAAGACAGCACTTTCTCACAGCACTGCTTTTATAGGCTTCTTAATCGATTTGACATATTACAGCGTTAAGAGATTCTATATTACTTAACATTATGTCGCTTACAAATATAATGCAATATACATTATCAATCACATACATATTAATAAAAAATATAATTTGTTTTAAATAAAGCAGGTATAAGCAGTATTCCCAAAGCTTGATTTGAGTTTACAATTAGTGGTAATTCAAACATTATTATTGTTGATAAATTACGATTATCTGGTTAAAAGATCAATTATGTATATTTTAACTAAGGCTACTTTTCATCTTAATTCTATTTTTCACGGCCCTACTCACCAAACGGCCATAAAAAAAGGTCATCCGACCTGTATCGGATGACCTTAATATATTATAATAAATAGTAACTATCCTTCTAATCTAAATAGTACTGGTAACGTATAGAGAACCTTTACTGGTCTACCCCTTTGCTTACCTGGCGTCCATTTTGTAGGCATGTCATTCATAGCATTTATTACTTTTTTGGCAGCGTCTCCTGTACCTGCACCTGGGTCTCTTACCACATTAACCTCAGTTACTGATCCATCTTTATCTACTACGAATTGTAATATAGCTCTACCCTCGATACCGTTTTCTCTGGCAATCGCAGGGTACTTGAGACTCTTATATATATACTGAAGCATTTTCTCCTCTGCACATTTTTTCTTCTCGGCCTCACCTCCAGATATATCTTCACACCCTGGGAATCTGGGCATTTGCTCTACTACCTTGAAAATTTCATCTTCTACTGGTGGTGGCGGTGGTGGCGGTGGTGGTGGCGCTTCTACTACCACTTCTTCTATCACCGTTTCTTCCTCTACATCTTGATCAACGAACTCAGGTTCGTCTTCTTCAAGAATTTCTTCCTCTGGCACTTCTTCTATCACAGGTGGTGGCGGTGGTGGTGGTGGTGGCGGTGGTTCTGCCGTACGTGGTGGTTCCATTTCTATCTCCTCATCTACGCTTAAATCGTAATCTGGTACGTATACCGCCTTCTCATATTTAGTCCAACTAAATCCAAGTACTGTAGTTGCTAATGCTATAGCAAGACCATATCCCCAAAAAGTAGAAGATAGATCAAAAGCATTAACCTCTGGGTACTTATTTCGAGAGGCTACAGATCCACCCTCATTACCAGCATACTTCTCTTTAAGAGCCTCTAGGTCGGAGTTTTTGAATCTGTTTCGAAAATAGAAAATGATACCAAGTGTCAATGCTACCAATGCAAAAAGCACTACTGTCGTCATTGTACCATTTAGTGATAGATCTCCAAACATGGTTTCTTTATTTAATAATTTTTATAAAAACAAGTGCTCCTATTAAAGAGCCACAAATATTAGCAATAATATCTAGAAACTCAAAGAGTCTACCTTCGAAAAATAAATATTGGCAAACTTCCATGAGTATTCCTACTCCAATTGTAATTACCAACGACATTAGTAATGGCCATTTTGTAATCTTATTTAATCCATATGACCAAAGTAACTGCAAGACAAAATAGCAAGACAAATGCAAAATCTTATCTTGTGAAAAAAAATAGAATGTCAAAAAATTATTCGCCTTAGTGGTTGATATACCTGAACCTATAATCGTAATAACAGTAGCGAGTAAAGGTAAAATCAGATGCTTTATCTTATCCATCTAATAATTGTCAATAGTTACTAGATGCCGTGATATCTAGAAATGGTGTGTCTCAAAAAATAAATTATCCAATTACCGACATATAAGTTGCGTGATCCATTAATGCTTCTAATTCTGACTCATCAGATATCTTAATTTTCACAATCCATCCACCTTCATATGGATCTTCGTTAATCAGTCCCGGATTGTCTCCTTCCGACTCATCAAGGTCAGAGTTAAACTCTAATACCTCACCGGATAAAGGCATGAATAAATCAGATGTAGTTTTTACCGCTTCTACAGTACCAAAAACTTCATCTTTACCTATAGAGTCTCCTACAGTATCTACTTCTATATATACAAGCTCACCGAGCTCAGATTGAGCAAAATCAGTGATACCGATTACTGCAATACCATTTCCCTCTACTCTTACCCACTCGTGCTCTTTTGTATATTTTAGATTTTCTGGATGATTCATATTAATTATAATTGTTTTGGTTCTTTTAAATTTCTACTTAACACAATATATTTTTAACTATCAGACTTGATAAAATCTCTTACCCAATCAGATGTTACTGACTTTGGCCTTTCTAATGGAAAGCCCATAGCTCTACTCCAACAACCGTTAGCTAATACACCTAATGCTCTACTCACACCAAATAATACTGTATAGTAACTAAATTCTTTTAATCCGTAATGGACAAGTAAAGCTCCAGAATGAGCATCTACATTTGGGTTTGGATTTTTCACTTTCCCTAAAGCGCCTAATATACCAGGAACTACATCGAATAGATTCCAAACTATATTTACATAGTCATCATCTTTGATATACTCTTTAGCAAACTCTCTCTGAGCCGTAAATCTTGGGTCTGGTTGACGCAATACTGCGTGTCCATATCCAGGAATTACCTTTCCGGCATCCAAGGTGTCTCGAACATATTGAGAAATTTGCTCTTTACTAGGCTTAGAAGTTCCAAGCTTCTCTTCTAATTCGAATATCCATTTAATCACTTCTTGATTAGCTAATCCATGCAAGGGGCCTGCAAGAGAGCATAGCCCTCCAGCTAATGAGTAGTATGAATCACTCAACGTAGACCCTATTAGATGAACTGTATGTGCTGAAGCATTTCCACCTTCATGATCGGCATGTATTGTTAAGTATAATCTCATCAATGACTTAAAGTCTGCAGAATCGATTCCTAACATATGTGCATAGTTGCCAGCCCAGTCCAAATCAGTGCGTGGTGCTATATGATCACCATTATGATACGTACGTCTGTATATATAAGCTGCTACTCTTGGTAACTTAGCCACTAGATTCATTGTATCCTCATAAGCAGCATCCCAGTATTCGTGCTTTCTCATTCCTTCAGCATATCTTTTGGCAAATACACTCTCAGTCTGCATAGATAAAATAGCCATACTAAATTGAGTCATAGGGTGTGTTTCCGGAGAAAGTGCATCTAAAGCCTTGAACGTATGCTCAGGAATGCTTGACCTTTTTTTCCATTCATCACTCAACCATTGAACCTCTTCTTTTGTAGGCACTTCTCCTACAAGCATAAGCCAAAATAAGCCTTCCGGAAGCGGTTCTTTACATCCCTCTACTTTAGGAAGAACTTCTCTCAACTGAGGTATGTTGTATCCTCTGAATCTGATTCCCTCTTTAGCATCAAGATTAGATGCATCCCAAACCAAACTTTTAACTCCGCGCATTCCACCGAATGTCTGAGATAAAGTTACTTCTCCAACAACCCTAGAACCGTGTTGTTTGAGTAAGGATTTCATTTCAGTTTTCTGAGCACTTGCTTTCTCAAAAAACTTCTGTTTTAACATGTCCATTAATTGTAGGTATTTTAAATTTCCTGCAAAATATTACCATTATCTAATAAATGAAAGTAAGTTAATGTTTAATTATGTCCAAAAGACAATAAAAAAGCTCATTATACCACATGCTTTATTACATAATAAAAAGTCCTATGTATAAGTACTTGATTACTTATTGAAATTAACTTTTAACTTATTATGTGTACCTTTTCAATAGTTCGAAATTGTTAGAATTGTTAATGTACTTTTAGGCTTGGAATTGAATAATACAATATGATAGCTATAGACGATGTATTAATCGCTAATGATGTAGTAGAAAAAAAATTCGTCTGCAATCTCAATGCCTGTAAAGGAGCATGTTGCTGGGTAGGAGATTATGGTGCTCCTGTATTACCTAAAGAAGTAAAAATACTTGACCAGTACATAGATATAATCAGAGAAGGTCTGAGTGACGAATCGAAAAAAATGATCGATAATTGGGACTGGAAAGATAAGTTTACTAGTGACCAGTGGGATGGTGCAGCTTTACATCCAGACGGATCCTGTGTTTTTTTGATCAAAAATGAAATCGGTATAAGCATGTGCGGTATCGAAAAAGCATATAACGAAGGAAAAATAGACTTTAAGAAACCTCTATCATGCCATCTCTACCCTATCAGAGTCAATCGCAATCCCGAGTTAGGATTTGAAGCTTGGAACTATGATGAATGGGATATTTGCTCAGCGGCTTGTAGCCTTGGAAATGAACTCAAAGTCCCAGTATATAAATTTCTCAAAGAAGCTATCATACGAGCAAAAGGAGAAGAGTTCTATGATCAGTTAGCCGAAGCCGCGAAACATCACTTTTCAGAGAAGCCATAAGTTTACTTTCACAAGGCATTATTAGCTGTGATATATCAACTTATACCCTCTTATGAAAACGCGTAATCTAATTTCAATCTGACACGATCTTCTTCGTTGAGTGTGATCCTAAGCCTTCCACCACGCAAAGATTAATATCATCTACTAAAAAATAGTTCCGTCTTCTACTGCCAATGTATACCCAATACTGAAAGTACAAAACATAATTACCGCTGCTCAATTATTATTAAACAACATTGCATTACTCCAATTTACAGTAGAGTAAGGAATTAATTCAATTTCAAAACATTAATTATCCTGAGGATCAATTTTATTTACATCATCCACAGCATCATTGAAATATCTTGTAGACCTCTTAAGTTTGTCTAAATCAGACTTCTTTAGTTTCTTCTCTACTTTAGGCTTAGCTTGAGAATCGTTTGGCTCCTCAGAGAAAGTAAATCCTTTTGCATCGGTTCCAATATAGATTGTCTCTCCTGCTGTAAATTCTCCCTTAAGCACTTCTACTGCCAATCGATTAACCAACTCTTTTTGGATAACTCTCTTTAGTGGTCTTGCACCAAATTGCGGATCATAACCTAAGTCAGTTAAGAGATCCAACGCAGATTCAGAAAGTTCAATAGCCAATTCTTGTTTCGCAAGATTCTTACGAGTACTATTCAACATAAATCCAGCAATCGTTTTAATCTCAGATTTAGTTAATGGTAAGAACATAATCTTGTCATCTATTCTATTCAGAAACTCAGGACGAAGGCTTTCTTTTAGTACATCGAATATCTCCAACTTAGTAGTCTCTACTATGTCCGCTCTATGTTTTTCACCTAGTGCATCTAGATTTTCAAAATTTTCTAAAATAGTTTCAGAACCCATATTGGATGTCATAATGATAATTGTATTTTTAAAATTAGCTACTCTACCTTTATTATCAGTCAATCGACCATCATCCAGAACTTGTAATAAGATATTGAAAGTGTCTGGGTGGGCCTTCTCGATCTCATCCAATAGTATTATAGAATAAGGTTTACGACGCACCGCTTCTGTAAGTTGTCCACCCTCGTCATATCCTATATATCCTGGTGGCGCACCTACGAGCCTAGACACCGAGTGTTTCTCTTGAAACTCTGACATATCTATTCGAGTGATAGCATTTTCATCATCAAAAAGTACTTCGGCCAACGCTTTAGCTAACTCTGTTTTACCTACACCCGTAGGTCCTACAAATATGAATGATCCAATAGGGCGTTTATCATCAGATAGGCCTGATCTACTTCTACGTACAGCATCAGAAACTGCGACTACCGATTCCTTTTGTCCTACCAGTCGCTTGCCTATTTCTTCTTCAAGATCAAGTAGTCGATCTCTATCGCTTTTTTGCATTTTTGACACAGGAATCCCTGTCCACTTTGCCACTACTTCTGCAATATCACTTGCCGTTACTTCCTCATTCGTAAATCTTCCATCTTCCGGAAGTTTATCCAATTTTTCTTCTGATACTTTAAGTTTGGCTTCTAATTCTTTGAGCGTACCATACCTTATTTTTGCTACCTCTTCATATTTACTTTCACGCTCAGCTACTTCAGCCAGATGCTCCTGCTCTTCGATTTGAATCTTAATATTTTGTACGGTATCGACAATCTCTTTTTCACTCTTCCACGCTGCAGTAATCGAATCCAAATCCTCCTTAACATTTGCGATATTCTCTTCTACGACTTTTAACTTTTTAGTATCATTTTCTCTCTTTATAAACTCACGCTCTATCTCTAGTTGACGAAGTTTTCTATCAAGCTCATCTATTTCTTCTGGAACAGAATCTAATTCTAACCTTAGCTTTGCCGCTGCTTCATCAATAAGATCAATTGCCTTATCTGGAAGGGATCTGTCTGAAATATATCTATGAGACAATTCTGCAGCAGCTACGAGTGCTTCATCAAGAATATCCATCTTGTGATAAACTTCATATTTTTCTTGTATTCCTCTCAGTATAGATACTGTATCTTCGACTGACGGCTCATCGATTAATACTGTTTGAAATCTACGAACTAATGCTTTGTCTTTTTCAAAATATTTCTGGTATTCATCTAGAGTAGTAGCTCCAATAGTTCTCAATTCTCCTCTAGCGAGAGCTGGTTTTAATATATTAGCTGCATCCATAGCACCATTACCTCCTCCTGCACCGATTAGTGTATGTATCTCATCCACAAATAGAATAATCTCACCATCAGCACTCTTCACTTCCTTGATTACTGCTTTTAATCTTTCTTCGAATTCACCTTTATATTTTGCACCTGCAATCAATGCAGATATATCAAGTGAAAATATTTGCTTCGTTCTAAGATTCTCAGGCACATCTTGATTGATAATACGCCATGCTATCCCTTCTACTATTGCCGTCTTACCAACTCCAGATTCACCTATTAAGATGGGATTATTTTTCTTTCTTCGAGATAATATGTGTAGTATTCTCCTGATCTCTTCGTCTCTACCGACGATTGGATCTAACTTACCTCGCTCCGCTCTTTCGCATAGATTAATTGCATATTTATTGAGAGCATTATAAGATTCTTCAGCGCTTTGTTCTGTAACTTTTCTCCCCTTACGCAAGTCATTGATCGCAGCCTTTAATGCTTTCTCGCTAGCACCTAAGTCCTTGAGTATCTTTGCAGCCTTATCCTTACCAGTAACTATCCCCATAAGGATAAGCTCCAATGAAATAAATTGGTCTTCGAATACTTTCATTTGCTTTTTAGCTCTTGAAAGTGCTTGATTACTATCGTTTGTCAGAAATTGCTTGCCAACCCCAGATACTTTTGGGTAATTTTCTAACGCTTTATTAAGTTCTCTAATCAGCACCGCTACATTGATCTCCATCTTTTGTAGTAGAAATTCGGCCAACTTTTTATCTGTCTCTAGAATCCCTTTTGTAAGATGTACTGTATCAACACCTTGTTGATCTAAGTGTCCAGCCAATTGCTGAGATTTCAGTATGGCCTCTTGTGCCTTTATTGTATAATTATCGTAAGTCATTTTTAGTATTTCGAATACAATTCCAACAAAATACAAACCAAACCCAGAAACTGACAATTATATCAATAAAATTAATGACGAGATGGTCAACATGACAGAGAAAAGCCTCTTAATGTAGTTTATAAACAGTGATAAGGTGTACATCAAATATTTAATAAACTAAATGGTCCTTCCGCTATAGAAATCTTCTTCAATACTACGACAACAGAAAAGTGCTAGTATTAAACGTACATCCATCTCATATACTTGATTTTACGGCCTTTCTCTAAGTGAGATTTTTCATAATAGGTTTTGTACTGTAACTCAGGAAAATCTAATGGCTGGCTATATATATTATCTCTATCGTAGAGAATCTTTACGTCATCTCGTTCTGCTAACACTTCCTTAGTGAATTCATAGAGCGTAGGATCATCTATCTTCATATTGACGACGCCTCCATCTATGAGCATTCGTTTGTATCTATCATGAAAATCAGGTGCTGTAAGCCTTCTATTGGGCTTCCCTAGAAATGGATCTGCGAAAGTAATCCATATCTCAGATATCTCATTGGGCGCAAAAAACTCTTCTATCACCTCTATCTTAGTACGCATGAAAGCAACGTTGTCTAATCCTTCTGATAACGCCATCGTAGCACCTTTCCAAATACGGGCTCCCTTGACATCCACACCAATGAAATTGCGATCCGTATAATCTCTAGCTAGCTGTATGGTGTATTCTCCTCTTCCACAAGCAAGCTCTAACGTTATCGGCTTTTGGTCACCAAAATGCTCTGCCCACTTACCTTTCAACTGTACCACTTTCCCACCCTGACCCATTGGCTTAATTTCCTTAGGACTAAAATTTTGATAGACATTAGGATAGGACATAATATCTTCAAACTTGGATAGTTTATTTCTCTTGCTCATTACTCTGATAAATTATTAAAGTGTCGCAAAGGTACTATCTGAATAGATCTAAAGAAGCGATGCATAAAAAAGTTATTAGCTCCACTTTTTTATTTAAGTGATATCTTGAAGATGAGACCATCTTTTAAAGCTAGATAAGCTAGCATATCTTAGCAAAATCATAAAATTTACCCAAAAGATTATTCTATCAAGCGAATATCCTCTTCTAAACGTTACTCAGTTGTCTATTTTGATATCTTTGGAGCTGGAAATGTGTTCCCTCTTGGAATAATAAACAATACTTATGATTAAGAAGATAATACTAGCATCGACATTCTCATTATTTGCCACCATCATGATGGCGCAATCATTTAACATCGGTGTAAGAGCAGGACTCAACTATAGTACTTTTAAAGGACCTCTCGAAGAAAGTATCAACGAAGATTATGCTGTGAGTAGTGGATTTCATTTTGGCCTCAATTATGCCCAAAATTTTAGCGACGTATTTTCTATTAGATTAGAAGTCCTTTACGTACAAAATGGAGCTAAAAAAAGTTTTGGAGGAGAAGCTACAGAGTCATTCTATAAAATTCCAATTCCTAGCAGTGAAGACATTATAGAAAGAGGAAGACTTGACTACGATCTTGATATTTCTAATGCTTATATCAGTTTCCCAGTTACTGCCCATCTCAATATTACAGAAAAAATAGAAGTGAGTGCAGGAGCTTACATAAGTATGCTTGTAGGCCCTACTGCCACTGGGCTCCAGACATTCATATCTACTGAAAATGACTCGCTAATACAATTTAGACAATCTTTAGATTTTAATTATAATTCTGATGTAGCAGGTGAAGGTCAAGCAATTGGGCGCAGTCCAGGCGTCAAAGTAAATGGAGTAGTGGTCTATCTTCCGAAGTTTGCTGGTGCGTATTACCAGTTCAACGAGAAGAAAGGGAATGCTATGAACTTCTTGGACTATGGTTTGATCGTGGGTGTATCATACAATATCAATCGTGGATTCTACATTGGTGTTAGAGCTGATATTGGTCTAGCCGATATCACTAATAATGACACCGATATCTCCAGAGCTGAGTTAAGTGAGAATAACACTTATATCTATAGAGATGATAAGGATACGCACTTTGGTCTCCAGGGTTCTTTTGGTTTTAGATTCTAAACATAGTTGATTATATTAAAACCAATTGGCCAACCTCAAATTTTACCAGATATTTTTGACTTCCAACTCTATTTCGCTGCCATTGAATAGCTTAGCAGTATCCTCAAATGATTGAGTGAAATCGGACACATAGTATTTATGTGATTTTGAGAGCTTAGCCGAAAGGAGATTCTCTTTAGAAAGCATTTCTTTTACTTGGTAAGCCAGCACGTCACAACTATCTAGTATTTCAACTTTTTCTTTATAGTACAGTTCAATCTCCGTTCTTATAAGCGGATAGTGAGTACAGGCTAATAGCAATGAGTCAAGACCCTGCATACTATCATCTGATAAATATTTTTTTATCACCTCTTGACTTATATTATTATTAAAAAAACCCTCTTCGATCATGGGTGCCAACAGGGGTGTAGCCAATTGATTGACTTTAAGTTTTTGATCTTTAGTTTTAAGTTTTTCGCGATATACATTAGATCCGATAGTGGCTTTCGTAGCTATTACACCTACATTTTGATAGCCTTTGTCTATTGTATGTTGTACTAGCGGATCTATCACATTGGCAAAGAGGACCTTACCTTTAAAAAACTCAAGCAGCATATCACTGGCAACTGCAGAGGCAGAGTTACATGCAATGATAATCATTTTACAGTCTTGCTCTAGTAAAAACTTTGAAATCCGAAGAGCATAATATCGAATGGCATCTACAGACTTATCTCCATACGGGAGATGGGCAGTATCACCAAAATAAATCAAATGTTCTTTGGGCAATACCTTATTAATAGCATTGGCGACCGTTAAGCCGCCAATGCCAGAGTCAAAGACTCCAATACTCCTTTGGTCTTTAAAAGCTGTCCTATTAGTATCTTTATTACCCAATCAGTTATAATTTGGCTTTTACAAGCGCCGTTACATCTGTTCCTGGATCTGCGTAAAGTACTATACCAAGACTCGCATCAAAGATATATGTATATCCATTCTCTTCAGCAACTTGCTTGATAGCAACATTGATTCTTTCCTGGATAGGTTTAAGTAGTTCTTCGCTTTTTGACATAATACGTTGAGAAGAAGTTTGCTCAAATTCTGAAATCTTTTGCTCTTCTCCTTTTAGCTTCATCGCTTCTGACTCTAATTGCTTCGGTGAATAGTTATCTCTATCCGCCTCTAGTTTACCGTACTTAGTCTGCAGTGCAGTGATCATGTCTTGACCTTTTTTCTGCAATTGAGTCTTAAGTGTCTCTATGTTAGCGTTAGCTTCCTTTACTTCTGGTAGTTGAGAAATTAGCTCTTGTGAATTAATGTATCCAAACTTCTGAGCCGATGCAGTCATTGAAAATGAAACAAATGCAACTGCTACAATTAATAATTTACTGAATGTCTTCATAATAGTCTAATATGTTTGAGACGGTTTTATGACCAATCTCAAAGTGTAATTTAATATATGTGAGTTAACTTAATATTATGGTGTATCGATTTTATACCAATACTATGGCCAAAGCCAAATTATTTTACTCCTAATCTCTTTTTGAGATCAACTGTCTTGTCGTACTCATCGGATGTGAAAAGTAGTCCTGTAGATCCCGCTTTGTCAAAAATAAGATCATAACCTCTATCTGCTGCAAAATCTTCAATCGCTGAGAATACTTTCTCTTGAACTGGAGCTACTAGTTCTTGTCGCTTGAGAAATAGATCTCCTTCTGGACCAAATTTCCTTTTCTGAAGTTCTCTTACTGCTGCTTCTGCCTCTACGATTTCGTCTTCTCTTTTTTTCTTATCTGCATCACTGAGGAGTACTTGCTCAGCCTGATATTTATTGTATAAACTCTTAATCTTGTCATATTCAATAGATACTTCTTGTCTCCATTCTGCTGCGAGATCGTCTAGTTGCTTTTCTGCTGAGCTATATTCTTTCATGTTAGATAATATCTCCTGGATATCTATTACTGCGATTCTTTGAGCTGATGCTGTATAACCTACTGCTGCTACTAACACTAGGAGGGTAAGAATTCTTTTCATCATAGGTCTAATCTTTAATCTTTATTGTTCTTATTTGTAAGTCAAGAACGTAATGTTTATTAGATGGTGTCAAATTTACAATTTTATCACTTTATACAACTATAAGACCCATACTAAGACCTTTAGTTTCTTAATGGAATTTAACACACTTTCACAATATCACATAAAATACTGATTATCAGATATATATATGTTAAATCCATCAGGCAAGTAACAGTCCTTTAACGAAATTTTAACCTGTTAATTTGATCGAAAATACATGCTATACAATAAAAGTGAATGCCCTGCTCAAGCAAAAGTTGGATTGACACATAAAACTGGAGTGTTTTTAAACCGAAATTTGTCGAGCTTTTCTGGTAAGTAAGCGCAAATGTCATAAAAGATTGCTACGCTAAAAATGAAAATCTAGCGCCAAACAAACCTTACGAGCATAAATCATTAAGAAACTTTAGTTTCAATATGAAAAAAACTAGGAAATCTAAAATGAAATTTCTCTGACCTCCAAAAAATATTTAAAGATCCAAAACAAATACTTTTTACTAATTAAGCATTTCATCAATAATACCTAATCAAAACGAAAAACACTTAAACTAAAGCCATACAATTGACTCAGGTTTGAGCGTTTTTTTCACCGTATTCGTGTGTTTTCACCAGAAAAAACTGATAAAAGCCAACCGATGCTTATATCTTGAATTCTGGTTTCTTTATAGGCGTTTTTAATCTTGCGATTAAAAGCTGCTTACTTCCCATGGCAGTGTTTATATTTCTTGCCACTTCCACAAGGACACTGTTCGTTTCTTCCCACTTTCTTTTCCTCTCTCTTAAAAGTCTCTACTTTTTGTACTGCTCTTCCTGCTCCTGCTGCTGCTCGTCTCATTGATTGCTCTTCAGCAGTTCGTCTTCCTTCATTCGTTTGCACTTTCGATAGATCAGTTTTTTGCTCTTTAGCTTCTTTCAAATTACCATCTCCTGTATCAATAAATAGTTTACCTTTCATTAAGTACGAACATACATCATAGTTAATGTTATTCATCAACTTCTCAAACAAGTTGAATGATTCCATTTTGTAAATTACTAACGGATCCTTTTGCTCAAATGACGCAGATTGAGATGATTCTTTCAGTTCATCCATCGCTCTTAAGTGCTCTTTCCAGTTTTCATCTATCAGTGCGAGCATGATTGCTTTTTCGATATCTCTCATGATCGTTCCCCCATCACTTCCGATAGCTTCCTCTAGTCCTGCAGAGATATTTAGTTGCTTTGCTCTACCATCTGTATATGGTATAGCTATTCTCTTATATTTATGACCTTCAGACTCGTGTACACGTTTAATAGTAGGTAATAAGATATCGCGTATTTGCTTTGACTTACTTCCATACATACGATTTACCTGATGCTGATACATATCTATAAGATCATCAATATTCTTTGACACAAACTCATCTTCTGTGATCTCAGGATCGATACCTAGAGCAGTGATAGATCTGGTACGGAATGACTCGTAATCTCCATGCTGAACATTATTCTCTACTATGTTTTCAGTTAGACCGATAAACATATTATTGAGGTCGACAGTAAGTCTTCTGCCATTCAATGCGTGATTACGCTTTGAGTAGATCGCTTCTCTTTGGATATTCATTACATCATCATACTCAAGAAGACGTTTACGGACACCGAAATTGTTTTCTTCTACCTTCTTCTGAGCTCTTTCGATAGACTTTGATACCATGGAATGCTGTATTACATCACCTTCTTTGTGACCCAACTTATCCATAATGCCAGCTACACGTTCTGATCCAAAATTACGCATGAGTGTATCCTCCAGAGATACATAGAATTGTGACATCCCTGGATCTCCTTGTCTACCAGCACGACCTCTCAACTGTCTATCTACACGTCTACTATCATGTCTCTCCGTAGCAATAATGGCCAATCCGCCTGCGTCTTTTACTTGCTGTGATAACTTAATATCAGTACCTCTACCTGCCATGTTAGTGGCAATAGTTACTTTACTAGGAAGACCGGCTTCACTAACTACCTCTGCCTCACGTTGATGCTGCTTAGCATTTAATACATTATGACTTATACCACTCGAATCTAGCATTGCACTAAGTCTCTCTGATATATCTACAGAAGTCGTTCCTACAAGAACTGGACGACCAGCTTCAGTCAGTTTATTAACTTCATCAATTACTGCCTTGTACTTTTCTTTATTGGTCTTATAGATTAAATCTTCTCTATCATCTCTTACGATCGGACGATTAGTTGGGATTACCACTACGTCTAGTTTATAGATTTCCCAGAACTCACCTGCTTCCGTTTCCGCCGTACCCGTCATACCACAAAGCTTGTGATACTTACGGAAATAGTTTTGCAATGTTACGGTAGCATAGGTCTGTGTGATCTCTCCTACCTTTACATTTTCCTTCGCCTCTAGTGCTTGATGCAATCCATCAGAGTATCTACGACCTTCCATCATACGACCAGTCTGCTCATCTACAATCTTTACTTGACCCTCCATCACTACATAGTCAGTATCTTTCTCAAACATTGTATAGGCCTTGAGTAACTGACTCACAGAGTGTAATCTGCGTGCCTTAATAGAATAATCTTGTACAAGTATATCTCTCTCCTCAGTAAGCTTTGTACCTAATTCTGTCTCTCTAAGATTGAGATTTTGCATCTCCTCAGTGATATCTGGCATAATATAGAAATTCGGATCATTCTCGCCTTTAGAAAGAAAATCTACACCTCGATCAGTTAGCTCTACATTTCTGTTCTTCTCGTCTATTGTGAAGAGCAATGGAGCATCAACAATATGCATATTCTTATTCTGTTCCTGCATATAGAAATTCTCAGTTTTCTGCATGTGAACCTTTACCCCCTCACCAGATAGGAACTTAATCAGAGGTAAGGATTTTGGCATTGCCTTATGTGCCCGGTACAGTGCTAGGCCACCTTCGCCTTCATTAACCCCTGTTAGCCCTTCCGAAAAAAGTCTTTTTGCATCAGTCAAATACTCATTAGCTATTTTACGTTGACCGCTAAAAAGATTTTCTACTTTATACTTAAGTTCATTATATTCTTGCTCTTCAGATCCCTCTGGTACTGGACCAGATATAATCAAGGGGGTACGTGCATCATCCACAAGTACACTATCTACCTCATCGATCATCGCAAAATGGTGCTTAGACTGAACTAGTTCTTTGGATGATCTAACCATATTATCTCTTAAATAATCAAAGCCAAATTCATTGTTAGTCCCATAAACGATATCCTTCTTATATGCTGCTACTCTTTGTGGTGAGTGAGGTTTGTATTTATCAATACAATCAATAGTCAGATGCAGGAATTCCATGATAGGTCCAATCCACTCACTGTCTCTTCGTGCTAGATAATCATTGACTGTGATCACATGCACTCCGTAGCCGGACAAACCATTAAGGTATGCTGGTAGTGTTGCCACTAAAGTCTTACCTTCTCCTGTTGCCATCTCTGCAATCTTACCATCATGTAATACCATACCACCGATCAGCTGGACATCATAGTGTATCATATTCCAAGTGACCTCACCTCCTGCAGCTAACCATGAATTCTTCCATGTTGCCGTTTCACCATCTATAATTACATAGTTAACTTTAGCTGCTAAATCTCTATCGTTTTGAGAAGCCGAAACTTGAATGATCTCATGCTCAGAGAATCTACGTGCTGTCTCTTTCACTACCGCGAAAGCCTCAGGTCTTATTTCTTTTAGAACTGCTTCTAAATGCTTATCTCTTTCTTTGATCAGACCATCTATGTCGTTAAACATTTCTTCCTTCACATTGAGATCATTTTCAATTGCTGCTTTCTCCTGTAAAGAGTCTATCTCTCCATTGATGCCCTTAAGATGGGTTTTGATTCTCTCTCTAAATTCAAATGTCTTGTTACGAAGATCATCGTTAGATAGAGATTTATATTGCTCAAAGTGTCCGTTGGTCTCTAATACAATTGGATCATACTCTTTGACATCTTTATCATATTTGGTTCCAAATACTTTCTTGAGAAAATTAAACATGGACTAAAGTAAATTTATATTGTCTTAATAATTGGTTTTAAGGCTATAAACAATTAGAATGCCTCAAAAGAGCTCAAAGATACAAAGTATGAGCGATTACTTTGTAGTATAATCAGATACTATTCCAAGAGCTCTACAGCGACACTTTGTCGTGTTTTGTTTCGAAACTCTAATTTTTGCAGCGCCACAATGTCGTGTAACATTCAATCTACTATGTCATATCGATAGTTGTATATTTTTTTGGTACAGGAATAAAATATTCTAATTATGGCAAAGTCAATATTTATCATTTGTAATGGCAACTCTTGGACTGAACAAAGTAAATTACTAAATTTTAAGAAGCTGCTGGCAATCTATTTGGTAACTCTGATCATATTTAAAAGATTAGAGCTAAAGTCAGCATAGAGGTCCCAGAAAGTTAAAAAGGTAAAGCAGTATTCTTCCAAAATAGATGATTGCAGATAATAATCAGTGCAGAAAAGTAAATATTACGGAATTTCAAGGTTACAAAATTTGTTATTTTAGTAGAGTTGATAAACCTATTTATGAGAGTAAGGGTATTGTAACCTTTAAATTATAAGCCATGAACACCACGACCGTAATGTTTACCATATCCCAATTGAAAATAGTTTCTGCGAGATACTTCTTGAGGGAAGCTGGCATAGAAAGCTGGACAGTAAATAAAATGGATAGTGCACATGCTGGTCTCTTTGGAGATATGGAACTACATGTTCCAACAGAAAATGAGATAGAAGCTCTTAAGATATTGGTCGATGAAGAGATTATTATCTTAGCATCCGACTCTTAATATATCAATCTAGAATCTAGTACCTCACATACTAAATATTTAGATCTTGTAAATGTCAAACTTATATAATAACACAAAGGCGGCTACCTACTCTCCCACAAATACAGTACCATCGACGCTGTAGGGCTTAGCTTCTCTGTTTGGAATGGAAAGAGGTAGAATACCTAGGCTACAACCACCATTATCTTTAGTGCGAGCATTGCTCATGAAGCAGCTTTTAGCTTCTCACTTTATATATTTGAAATTGAAATTTCTAATAGACCACAAATGTAGTAATATCTAAAATTTAGCTTTTACTAAAGCGAAAGATTTCTCCACCGCAGCCTAAATTAGCGAAAAATCAGTTATCGATCCTTCGACTTCACTGCATTTCTCTTAGGATGACAACTTAGTTACGACCCAGTAATCCTGACGTCTTGTGCACGTTTTTCACAAACGCTGCTACGATATTAGGTCCAGGAAAATTTTTGAAAAAATCGCTCTATATGTTCATCATCAGTGTGTATGGGTCTTCCAATTGTTCTTTCACTTTTACAAGGAACGTAACCGAAGTACTACCGTCAATTACCCTATGATCGTATGATAATGCTAACCACATCATTGGTCTTATCTCCACTTTTCCGTCTACAGCGATAGGGCGTTGCTTGATTGTATGCATACCTAGTATTGCTGATTGCGGTTCATTGATTATAGGAGTACTTACTAGTGATCCGAATACTCCTCCGTTAGTCACTGTAAAGGTTCCTCCTTTCATTTCCTCGAGAGTAAGACTTCCATCTCTCGCCTTTCCAGCAAGAACTTTTATTTCCCTTTCTATTTCTGAGAAGCTCCTAGATTCAACATTCTTTACTGGTGGGACTACTAGACCTGTTGGTGTAGAGATAGCAACTGAGATATCCACAAAATCATGATAGATGATTTCGTTATCATCTAACTGAGCATTAACTGATGGCATCTCTAGCAGTACATTACTACATGCCTTCAGGAATAGAGACATAAATCCAAGTTTTACACCGTGCTTCTCTACGAATTTTTCTTGGTATTTCTTTCGCATTGCCATAAGCTCACTAAGATCTACTTCGTTGAAAGTCGTAAGCATAGCTGTATTATTTTTTGCAGATACTAGTCTTGTTGCTATCGTACGTCTCATTCGACTCATCTTCTCTCTACGCGTTATCCTAGCTCCTGCAATTGGAGCTATTGATGTAGGTATAGAATGAGTTGATCCTCCAGGATTACTAGCTGCTTTCTGTGCATCATCTTTAGTGATACGCCCATCTACACCTGTGCCTTTTACATTAGCAGCATCTACCCTTGATTCTCTCATGATCTTAGCTGCTGACGGAGATGGGTGCCCAGTAGCATAACTAGTTGTGGCTGGTGCTAGTGGTGCTACTACTGGTGATTCGGCTTTGGGAGCTACTAATTGAGGTGTAACTGGAATATCGCTTCCAGCTGGAGCTTTAATCGATGTATCTATCCTAGCTACCATGGCTCCAATCTCTAAATCATCTTCCTCTGCTGCTACATATATGAGCTTACCGCTCGCTTCAGCCGGAAACTCCAAAGTTGCCTTATCTGATTCAAATTCACATATTGGCTCATCTATCTTTACATATTCTCCATCAGCTTTCAACCATTGTGATAAAGTTACTTCAGAGATAGATTCTCCGATTACTGGAACTTTCATTTCTACTATGCTCATAGTGGTATCTTTTTTATTCTTGTGATTTACTACAAAACTAATGTATATCTCAATAAGTAAGATGCAAATAGGATACTAATAATGTATTATTTTAGATGTTACTAAAGTAATTTTTAGATTAGACTAACATTTATTCTAGAAGTTAATAAAATTATCTCTGCAATAGCATCAGAATACCAATACAAAGAAAGTAATTATTCATAAGCATCAAAAGTTAATTGTTAATGCTAACGGCTTGTTAATTAATTATAGAAAATACTATTAGACATAGTAATATTTAGCTTTGCGAATTAGCACAATTACTCAATAAGTGAAAAAAACAATCCTACTGCTGCTGTGTCTATATTGTACAAATATGATTACGGCCCAGAACGAAAAGAGAACTACTTACGCGGCGCCGTTTGAAGGTAAAATAAAAATTGATGGCATCTTAGATGATGAAGCTTGGTTTATGGCGCCCATCACAACGGGATTTACAGAGAATGAGCCAGAGCCAAATACAACTCCTAGCCAACAGACAGAAGTAAAGATTATATATAATGATCAGGGTGTATACTTTGGAGCCTTCATGCATGATACTCAAGCTGATAAAATTCTCAAAGAACTATCGGTAAGAGATAAGAGAAATAATACGGATTGGTTTAGAGTTTTAATAGATACTTACCGAGATGGACTAAATGGATTTGCGTTTACAGTAACAGCTGCTGGAGTTCAGCAGGATACTAAATTCGCAGGTGGTGATGAAGATGAAAACTGGGATGCCGTATGGCAAAGTGAAGTACTAATTCATGAGAGAGGGTGGAATGCGGAATTATTTATTCCTTACTCAGCCATCAGATTCCCAAATACAGATATACAACATTGGAATCTACAATTAGCTAGAGAAATTAGGAGAGAAAGAGAGCAATCCTTTTGGAATCCATTGGATCCGAATTTTGAAGGATTTGTCAATCAAGCTGGCCATCTAGAAGGAATCAAAAATATAGAATCTCCAGTTAGATTATCCATCACACCCTACATAACTGGCTACCTACAAAACAATAAAGATAATGGAGTAAGCGAAACTGGGACTAGTTACAATGCAGGGATGGATCTCAAATATGGTATCAACGATGCATTTACTTTAGACATGACTCTAGTTCCTGATTTTGGTCAGGTACAAACCGACAATCAAGTATTAAATCTTAGTCCCTTTGAAGTCTTCTTTGATGAAAACAGACAATTTTTTACTGAAGGTCTTGAATTATTTGACAGAGGGAGACTGTTCTATACTCGTCGTGTGGGAGGTCGACCAATCAACTTTAGAGATGCTCAAAACAGCTTGGTAGATGGAGAAAAAATTATAGAAAACCCTGCAAGAGTTCAACTCTATAATGCCAGCAAGATATCAGGAAGGACATCTAGTGGAACTGGTATTGGATTTTTCAATGCCGTATCAAGTGAAACAAATGCCACTATTGAATCTTTATCAGGAGAAAAAAGACAGGTACAAACTAGTCCATTAACTAACTACAATGTATTGACTATAGATCAAAATCTACCAAATAATAGTAGAGTTTCGATAATGAATACCAACGTGCTGCGCAGAGGATCTACTTACGATGCGAATACCATAGGAGCCTTTATAGATCTCAATAGTAAAAGTCAAGCTTACAGGTTCAGTGGTAGCTATATGCGATCTGAACAATACTTCAGCAAGATGGAGAATAATAATGGTCATAAGTATTCTGCCCAAGTGGCTAAACAAAGTGGTCAGATCAAGGCTGAAATTAAATATTTAGAAGAAAGTGATACTTTCAATCCCAATGATCTTGGTTTTCTTTTTAGTCCAAATGAGCGAAGTGTAAGTGGAAGAATAGAATATAATGAGCCAAATGCAAAGGGAAGTTTGCAGCGATATGAATACTATGTAAATGCAGACTATGGCAGACTCTATACTCCTGACGTATTTACTAACTTTGGAGTAACAGCTGGTACGTTTTATCTTTTCAAATCACGAGATGCGGTAGGAGGAAATATCAGATTTGAACCTGAGTCATTTGATTATTTTGAACCTAGAAATAATTTTCAGAGCTACCTATACTTTCCAGCCAACTCAACTGTAAGTGCATTCTTCTCATCAGATTATCGTAAGATGTTCGCTACTGATATTAGAACCAATTACAGAAAGATAGATCAAGATGGAAGAAATAATATTAGTCTATCATTGTTACCAAGAATACGACTCAGTGACAAACTCTCATTTTTTATGGATTTCAGCTATGACATTCTCAATAATGATCAAGGCTTTGTCAATCGTAATTTAATACCTGAGGTAATACAGCAGGATGTTGGATTGTCATCAACAGATATCATGATTGGCAAGAGAAAATTAGAAATTTTTGAAAATAGTATTAGAGGTCAATTTATCTTTACTAATAGGCAGTCCTTGTCACTTAGAATAAGGCATTATAATGCCACAGTAATCTATAATTCATTAGGAATATTAGACCAAGATGGTAGTATATCAGATCTCTATTTTGATGGCTTGAATGAAGAAGAAAACCCTATTTTTGATCGAAATTTTAATGCGTTTACTGTAGATATAAATTACCTGTGGAGATTTGCTCCAGGTAGTGATGTAATTCTCAATTTTAAAAGTGAAATCAGTGGAGAAGACGATGGTTATAATAGTTCCTATTTAGAAAATATAGGTGGTGTATTTGACCAATATCAAGAAAACAGTCTTTCCCTCAGAATAGTATATTATCTAGATTATTTATATTTCAAATAGGATGAATAGCTGCGAAGGCAATAGCTATTAGGCTGCTTCAATATTAAAATTTCGCTTTTTCAGGGCTTAACCATTAATACGAATGGACTATATTAGTAAAAAGATAGGAAAAGCCTGAAGGCTGTTGCAGACAATTACAGTTTTCCCTCTATATCTTCGATAGATTTAATATCTACTGTTTTAAAATGTCTCCTCATTGCTTCTTTTGCTTTGGATTTTACTTCATCATCAACATAGAACTTTATAGCTATAAGACTGAGACTCAAGATGCTCAAATCATCAGTAAATCCAATAAAGGGTGTGAGGTCAGGAATACCATCAATAGGTGCTAACAAGTAAGCTATCGATCCCAAGATAATTTGTTTTGCCCACGCTGGTGTATCTGGATTTTTCCATACATAATACATCAAAAATACTGAATAAGCCAACGATTGACTGAGGTTATTCGCTTTGGATTGGATGTATTGTAGTGTTGATTTCAGATTTATCATAAGTACAAAATATCTTATCTATTCATATTAACATCAAAATCGTTGCAGCGAGTTCGTTATAATTGTAATCCTTTATGTGTAAGCGACTAAAATGGGGATATACTCTATGTGTAGCCACAAATAGTCATCAATATTCATATTTTTACATTCAGTCAATCAAGAATGAAAATATACCTTATAGAAAATCTTGATTTTCCATCCTTCAAACACCATATGAGAGTATATCTAATCGTCATAGCATCCATCTTTTTCAGCCTATCTATTTCTGCTCAAATTGAGATATGTAATAACTCAATAGATGATGACGGCGATGGTCTGATAGATATACAAGATTCTGATTGCGATTGTGACCAAATACTTCCTTCAGGATTGATCCCTAATGAATCTTTTGAGATTATGGAGTGCTGTCCCACCGGTGAGGCGGACTTTCAATGTGCTACTAGCTGGCAGCAAGCGGCTCCCACCTCAGACTATTTTCATACTTGCGGCATAACATATCCAACTTGGATTAGTCCTACGCAGCAGCCTCCGCAACCACTTCCTGATGGACAAGGTTATGTAGGATTTAGAGATGGAAAGAGACCTGGTCGCCCTGATTACAAGGAATATGTAGGTGCTTGTCTTACGGATGAAATGGAAGTAGGAAAAGTTTATACATTAGATTTTTTCTTAGGTTTTCCACTCAGCAGTAACAGTATTAATATGACTATCTATGCCACTACAGAGTGTAATAATCTTCCTTTTACTACAAATTTTGATACTGGCTGCCCTACTAGCAATCCTGGGTGGGACCAACTTGATGCTCAATTTATTCAAGGTGATAACGAGTGGCTTAATGTAACATTTGATCTCTTTGCAGATAAACCATATACGGCAATCATATTAGGTCCAGGCTGTGGAGCAAATTTAAATTATGAAAATGATCCATACTTTTTTGTTGATCGACTTAATCTTGTAGAAAAAGTAGAAGAAGGACTTCCATTTACTAATATTGAAGGTTCACTATGTGAAGAAGAAATCACCCTTCAATTAGATCTAGGTGACGAATTTGGTTATCAATGGTATATGGATGGAATCGCAATACTCGGAGAAGAATCTAATACGATTACATTAGCTGTACAGGCATTTAATGTAGGCACATACTCCGTGGTAATCATTACACCTGTTGGTTGTGTATTGAGTGAAGAACTAGAACTAACCCTCCCTATATTATTTGGAGAAGAAGAAGCAACAATTTGCGAAGGTGAAACATATTCAATTGCCGGTGATATACTAACTGACGCTGGTGAATATCTCTATACATACGAATCCATACAAGGTTGTGATAGTATAGTAACTTTAAATCTAAATGTATTGGAGGCAAGTCAGACTTCATTAACGCCAACTATCTGCGAGGGAGAGTTTATAATCATCAACGGTGAAACACTTACGCTATCTGGCAACTACTTCTATACATTCGACTCAGCTATTAATAACTGTGATAGTATAGTAACTGTCGTATTGACTGTTTTAGAATCTGCCACCAGAACTGAGTTTTTCTCGATTTGTGAAGGAGATCCTTTTATGTTTGAAGGTACAGATTTGACAACCACTGGTACCTATCCATTTTTCTATACTCAAGCTAATGGATGCGATAGTACATTTATTATAGATTTAACCGTAAGGGAAAACTATACACAAGATGCTTTTGCATCGATTTGCTCAGGAGAAGTATACCCATTTGGAACGCAAACACTTGCTGATGCTGGTACATATACCGTTGGACTTACGTCGATATATGGATGTGATAGTAGTGTTGTACTTACTCTAGATGTAGAGGAGGCAACTTTCTCACAAATAGAAGCGACAATCTGCGAAGGCGAATTTTACAACTTAGAAGGTACCGTATATAGGAATGCAGGATCTTATCAGGCGGTTACTAGCAATGTCAATAATTGTGATAGTACAATCTTTCTTGATCTGGAGACCATATCATGGAATGATGGTGTAGAACTACCTTTGGATACTGTCATCAATCTTGGTTCCGATATCATAATTATACCTGTATATGTGGCACCAGATTTTTTACAGACAGTCTGGTTAGACGAAGCTGGAGAAGTACTATCAAACGACCCTACCCTTTTGCTGACAGGAGTAACGCAGGATCAAGAAATAACAATGACCGCGGTGGACGAATATGGTTGTGCAGACAAAGACAATATTGTCATACGAGTAGATCGAAATATTGGAATCTACACGCCTAATATATTTAGCCCAAACGGAGATGTATCGAATGACTATTTCCGCTCTACCGTAAATGAATCTATAGGCTCTCTTAAGGAAATCAATATTTATGATCGCTGGGGTAATTTAGTGTATCATAGAGAAAACCTTACTGATCTTAGCGTATGGCAAGGGTGGGATGGCAAGTTTAATGGTAAGGATGCCGTATCTGGTGTATATGTTTACATATCCACTTTCTTGGCTCTCGATGGTAAAGAAGAGAACGTGTCTGGTAATATTACATTAATTAGATAGACATTAAATGAAAACTAATTTGGTTCAAAACATAAAATCCATTGTATCTATTTTCATATTAATGATGAGTCTAAGCCTATACGGACAAGAGATCTGTAATAATGCTATCGATGATGATGGAGATGGACTTATAGACCTAAACGATGAGGAAGATTGTGACTGTCCCTCTTCGATACCATCTGGATTGATTCCTAATCCATCATTTGAAGATATGGTTTGTTGTCCAACTGAAAAAGAGGAATTAGAATGTGCAGTATCTTGGATTCAAGCTTCAGAAGCTACTTCGGATTATTTACATCTATGTGGTATAACTGTACATCCTAATGTAAACAAAACAGTACCCCTACCTATCCCAGATGGAGAAGGATACATCGGGTTTAGAGATGGTATTGCATCCTATAGCACCTCTTACAAAGAATATGTTGGAGCATGTCTTAATGCGACAATGGAAGTTGGTAAGGAATATAGATTGGATTTTTTTTTAGGCTTTGCTCCCGAATTAAATCAAACCATAGATATAACAATATTTGGTACTACAGAATGTAGCAATATCCCATTTGGAAATGGCGATGATCTTTTTGGTTGCCCTACGAATGGGCCTGGATGGGACCAACTGGGTCAGCAAGTTGTTTCTGGTCAAGGAGAATGGAAAAATATTATTTTTGATATCATCGCAGACAAACCATACAACGTAATAGTCATCGGTCCAGGATGTGATGTAAATAATAATTCTGGCAGCTCTCCGTATTTTTTTGTAGACAGACTTGCCCTCGCAGAGTTAGCTGACTTTGATATACCATTTGCAGATATAATAGGCGATCTATGTCAAGAAGGTCTTACAATAGTAGCAGAAGATGATGACGACTATGGTTACCAATGGTTTAAAGATGGAGTAGCACTTATAGGTGAAACAAATATCAGTCTAGACCTCGCGGTAGACGTAGCAAACGAAGGTTTCTATGAAGTATTGATTACTACTTCTAATGGATGTTTTAATAGTGAAGAGTTTGAATTATTTGTTCCTGTATTTGAAACTAACCTAGAAGGTAGTATCTGTGAAGGTGAAACTTACAACATTGCAGGTAATGAGATATCAGCTGCTGGATTATATTCTTTCCCCTTGACATCAACCTTAGGGTGTGATAGTATTGTCTTTCTAGATCTCGAAGTATTAATAGCAGGTACCAATTTTTTAACACCTCAGATCTGTGAAGGTGAAGTATATAATTATGCTGGACAGAGTTTTACAGAGGCAGGATTTTATTCTCTTAATACTCCTGGACCAAATGATTGCGATAGTTTGATATCTATAGATCTCACTGTCACTCCTAAATACAACCTAAATTACCCAATTAGTATCTGTCAAGGACAAACTATACAAGAAGGAATAGATATATTAAGTACAACAGGGGACTATACATTTAACTACTATACGATAGCGGGTTGTGATAGTATAGTTACTATCAATCTGATTGTAAACGACGTCTATGAAGACTTAACCTTCGCAACTATATGCGAAGGTGAGTCTTATCAACTCGGATCTCAATTATTAACTGCAGCAGGTACATATGGAGAAGTACTCTCGAGTATAGCAGGATGTGATAGTAGTGTACTACTTACTCTGGAGGTAGAGAATATTACAACGGCTTTTGATAATAAAACAATCTGTCTAGGTGAAAATTATCCATTAGGAACTGATACGTTTAATACTGAAGGTAGTTATCTAGTTACCTTACAAAATGTAGCTGGTTGTGATAGCTTGATCTCATTAAATCTTAGTGTCGTGGAATGGAATGATGGCATATTGCTACCTGATTATGTCACAGTAAATTTGGGTGATCCAATATCGATAAGTCCTTCATACATAGCTCCAGGTTTAATACAGATCGTATGGACAGATTCAACAGGAACTGTAATATCTAATGAAGATATTCTCAATATAGATCAGGTAATAAATATTCAAAATATTACTTTAACAGGATTGGATCAATATGGCTGTATAGATATGGATGAAATAGAAATCAGGGTAAATAGAAATATCGGAATATACACTCCTAATATATTTAGCCCCAATGGTGATGGCAATAATGATTACTTCCGTCCAGAGGTCAATCAATCTTTAGCGGCACTCAAAGAAATGATGATATATGATAGGTGGGGTAACTTAGTCTATTCTGTAGAATCAATTGCTGATCTCAGTATGTGGCAAGGATGGGATGGCAAGATTAATGGATTAGATGCCATTACTGGAGTATATGTTTACATTGCTACTTACGTGGCACTAGATAGTGAAGAAGAGACAATATCTGGAGACGTTACTATTGTTAGGTAGAGAAAAATCACTCACAATGACTCGAGGTCTGTCATGTAGAATTACCTCAACACTAACCTTCTTTTTCTAATAGGTCTTTGCTTAGTTTCTTGTTGGCTTTGGCACCAAGTTGTTTGATTTTTTCTGCTCTTTGTACTAGATTTCCTTTACCAATTGATAATTTATTCATAGCATCATCGTATGTATTTCTTAGTTGATTGAGTCGATTATCTATCTTTCCCATGTCTTCAGTAAATGCATGAAATTTATCGTACATCCTTCCTGCTTGGACTGCTATATCTAATGCATATTTCTGTTGCTTATCGTTACGCCACATGGTCTCTACAGTTTTCAATGTTGCTAACAATGTACTTGGTGTGACTATCACTACATGCTTATCAAACGCATATTGGTAAATGCTATTATCTACCTTGACCGTAGCTGCGAATGCTGTCTCTATGGGTACAAACATCAATACAAAATCTGGACTCTCTATCTGATACAATTCGTGATATCGCTTACTAGCTAATCCATCGACATGAGATCTAATAGATAGCGCATGTGCTTTTAGAGCCGCTTTCTCAAAATCAGAATCTTCGGCATTGACATATTGTTCGTAGGCCTTGAGTGACACTTTAGAGTCGATGACATATACTTTATCGTCTGGTGTCTTAATTAGCATATCTGGCATCAGTCGCTTTCCGTGCTCATCTGTAAATGATTGTTGAGTAAAATATTCTCGATCTTTCTCAAGACCGGATTTTTGAAGGATATTTTCCAAGATCAATTCTCCCCAATTGCCCTGCATTTTATTATCACCTTTAAGCGCTTTAGTTAGGTTAGTAGTCTCTAAGGTCATACGCTCATTGAGATGAGCAAGTGCTATGATCTGCTCTTTAAGCGATGAATGCCTTGCTATATCTTCTTTTGTATTTTGCTCTATTCTATTTTCGAATATCTTAATACGTTCCTTCAATGGATCAAGCATTTCTTTGATGCTGCGATTATGATCATGTTCCATTTTGGCTGATTTCTCATCAAGTATTTTACTTGCCAATAACTGAAATTGTTCATTAGATCTTGAAGTATCATTGCGATATTGCTCCATTTGTTTTTGGAGAAATGAATGTTCAGATTCTAAAGAAGCAATGTCTATTTTAAGATCGTGTAGTTGATTTCTATCATATTGGTGAGCTAATACACTAGCATTAAGTTCTTGACTAACTCGTTGTTCTTTAGACTTAGCGATAGATAGATCTTTCAGAGTAAACTGATAACGTAGCCAAAGTAGTATTAACACAAAAAATAGAATAACCAAAATGATGATTGCCGGTGTAGAAAATTTCATAGAAGTATTATTGCTAGGAAAACGCAATATACACATTAGAAAATATCTTCAATTATAATTAACTGTAATTCAGTTAATTCTATTTGCACTCAGCGCACCAACCTTCTAAGACTAGATGTGCATTTTTTATTCGGTAGCCATTTGGAATATCACTTGGCAGAGTAATACCTCCATCTAAGCAAATGGTCTTTCCGCACTTTTCACAACGGAAATGAGCGTGCTCATCATGATGTGAATGATCATCACAATCATCTATACAGATAGCAAATTTTGTCACTCCTGTACCATCCATCACTTGATGAATCAATCCTTTCTGCTCAAAAGTCTTCAGCGTACGATAAACCGTGATGCGATCAGGATCTTCAAGATCAAGCTCTATATCTTTATTACTCAATGCCTTACCTGCAGAACCTATAAAGATATCTAACATCTCGATACGTATTGGCGTCTTACGGATTCCTAGAAGTTTTAGCTTGTGTTCTGCCTTAGTCATGATCATTAGATAAGTTCGGTATTCTTAAACCAAAAATAGTATTAATAGTTTATATAAAAGGTCTTCTTACATTCACAGTATTATAGTGAGCATTAAAATAGCCATATATGAAATTTTTAAAGAATGTAGTTCCTATTCTTATTATCTTGTTGATAGCAGGATTTTTCCTTATAAAAAAATTTAAAGTCAACCCTCCTATCAATTTGATCGGCAAGAGTTACGAAGGTGAACTACCAATAGATAAGATAAAAGTGCCTGAGGGATTTAGAGTAGATGTATATGCTGAAAATGTAGAAAACGCAAGGTCTATATGTCTATCTCCGAGTGGAATACTTTATGTTGGCAATAGAGGTGGCGACAAGGTTTTAGCGCTCCAAGATCTCGACGGCGACGGTAAAGCAGAGAAGCAATACGAATTATACACTGGAGGAAACATGCCCAACGGAGTTGCATACAAAGATGGAGATCTATACATAGCAGAGGTTAATCGTATACTTAAAATATCAGACGTAGAATCTAAACTTGACAATCCTGGCACTCCAGAGGTCATCTATAATCAATACCCTACTGATAAGCATCACGGTTGGAAGTATATTGCATTTGGGCCTGATGGTAAATTGTATGTTCCTGTAGGAGCACCATGCAACAGCTGCGAAAGAGAAGAAGAAATATACAATACCATCACCCGTATGAATCCCGATGGAAGCAATATGGAAATCATAGCCAATGGAGTACGTAATTCGGTAGGATTTGATTGGCATCCAGATACTAAGGAACTATGGTTCACTGATAATGGACGAGATCTATGGGGAGATGATAGACCAGGTTGTGAGCTGAATCGAGCTACCAAAAATGGACAGCATTTTGGATTTCCATATTGTCACCAAGGAGATCTACTAGACGACGAATTTGGTAAGGGAAAATATTGCTCAGACTATGTGGCTCCTGCACAAGTACTAAATGCTCATGTAGCTCCATTGGGAATAGAATTTACCAATAAGTCTACTTGGCCTGGCAAATACAACAATTGTGTACTCATAGCTGAGCACGGCTCATGGAATCGTACAAAGAAAAGCGGCTACAAAATCAGTATGGTAACTCTTGACGAAAACCACAACGCTACTGCTTACGAAGATTTCGCTACGGGTTGGCTCAATCCTGAGGATGAAGATGTTTGGGGTCGTCCTGTAGATATGGAATGGATGCCAGATGGCTCGCTGTTAGTAAGTGATGATTTCGCAGAGGCTATTTATCGGATCAGTCTTGTAAAGTAATTACAATTTATCTTAAGACCTCGTTAAAGACTTAAGGGCTGCACTATTGATACTTCCTTCTTTGAAACATGCAAACCAATTGCCAACATTAGGTGTTTTCATCATAGTTAACTCAGTATTCTTGGCATCTACTTTAGATTTACATGATTCTATACTAGTATATTTATCGTCCTCACTAAAATGTGAAAGGTATTCATCGAAGCCAACAATAAAAAAGAGTATCTCGAATTAACAAGATGCTCTTACAGTATTATTTCAATTAAATGATAATACTAGTCTTCCTTGAAATCAAATACTAGATTTAAATCATTTAGCTGGTCTCCATCTACTGGGCTCGGTGCGTCGATCATCATATCACGTCCTTGATTGTTCTTCGGGAAAGCAATGAAATCACGAATACTAGACTGACCATTCATCACAGCACAAAGTCTATCAAACCCGAAAGCGATACCTCCGTGCGGTGGTGCTCCATATTCGAATGCCCCCATAAGGAAACCAAATTGTTCTTCAGCTTCCTCTTTAGTAAATCCTAGTAAATCGAAGTTACGTGATTGTAATTCTCTATCGTGAATTCTGATAGATCCTCCACCGATCTCTGATCCATTGATTACAAGATCATATGCATCTGCTCTGAGTGCCTTCATAGTCTCATGATCACCAGTCAACATCTTATTCATATCTTCTTGCTTAGGAGAGGTGAATGGGTGATGCATAGCGTGAAATCTCTCAGAATCTTCATCCCATTCCAATAGTGGAAAATCAATTACCCATAACGGTTTGAAGTCTCCATCTTTCATTAACCCTAGACGGCTACCCATTTCTAATCTCAGTTCATTAAGTTGCTTACGCACTTTTTCGGCTTCACCACTTACGATAAACATTACATCACCAGGCTCTGCACCCATTTTATCTGCCCATATTCGTAATTGATCATCAGTGTAATACTTGCCAACTGTAGATTTGATAATACCATCTGCCATCAGTTTAACATATATTAATCCTTTAGCTCCAATCTGTGGACGTTGCATCCACTCCGTGAGTTTCTTCATATCCTTATTCGAGTAATCATCCGCAATACCTTTAGCGCAGATACCTACTACTAGTTCTGCAGCATCGAATATGGGAAAATCATGTCCTTTGGCTATATCATTGAGCTCCACAAATTCCATATCAAATCTTAGATCTGGCTTATCACTTCCGTATCTCTCCATAGCCTCATCATATGACATGCGAGGAAAATCACCAAGGTCCCTATCTAGCGTATGCTTAAAAAGATGTTTAGTTAACCCTTCAAATGTATTGAGGATATCTTCAATTGTCACGAAGGACATTTCGCAATCAATCTGTGTAAATTCTGGCTGACGGTCTGCTCTAAGATCTTCATCACGGAAACACTTTACAATCTGAAAGTACTTATCCATACCTGCAATCATTAGGAGTTGCTTGAAAGTCTGAGGTGACTGTGGCAATGCATAGAACTGACCAGGGTTAAGTCTACTTGGCACTACGAAGTCTCTGGCTCCTTCAGGAGTAGACTTGATAAGGCATGGTGTTTCTACTTCTACGAAATCTTGACTGTCCAAAAATTTTCGAGTCTCTAGAGCTAGCTTACTACGGAAGATCATATTATCACGTACAGGATTACGTCTAATATCCATATATCTATATTTCATACGGATATCATCGCCTCCATCTGTTTCATCCTCAATAGTAAACGGTGGAGTCATAGATGCATTGAGTACCTTGAGCTCAGTTACATTGATTTCGATATCTCCAGTCGCTCTGTTAGAATTTTTACTGCTTCGTTCCTCTACTTGACCTTTGATCTGTACTACGAATTCTCTTCCTAACTTACGTGCCGCCATTGTGAGATCTTCATTAGCATCTAAGTTAAATACTAATTGTGTGATACCGTATCTATCTCTTAGGTCTACGAATGTCATTCCTCCAAGGTCTCTACCTTTCTGCACCCATCCACTGAGTGTTACTCCTTGTCCTATATGTGAGGCTCTTAGCTCTCCGCAATTGTGTGATCTATACATGTGATCCATAATATAATTTGTTCGCTTTTAATTATTTTTTCTTTCAACCAAGACACTCAGTATCGAAAATCGAGCGGAAAGATAATGATAGCCTATAGATATAAGCTATTATCCACTAATTATCCTAAACAATTCAGAAAGTATCTAACCACCATTCAATACAAAATATATACTCTAAATCTGGATAAAGCAAAAAGAGTGATTATCACTATCTATGATAAACACTCTCATTATTTTTCATTCCTTATTTTTACTCTTATTTCAATTCTGGATCATCAAGAAATAGCAACTCTCCATCACTACTATCGTTACCATATTCGTTAAAAAATTTAGGTCTGTTAGACATTCCTACTTGTCGATAAAGATTAAGATTCTCTCCTATTACAGGTTGTGAATCTTTGGGTATTCTATTTTTAGAATAGAGGCTTTTCAATTTCACTCCATATTGATGGGCAATACTAACCATTGTCTCACCTTCATTAACGGTGTGGTGACTTTGTTTTCTACTTGTACTAGATTTTTTTCTTTGAAGAAACACCAACATCCCTTTCTTTGGTACATGGTGTTCATTAGGAAATAGTTCATTATACTTAAGTAATTGTAGCGCTTTTTTTCTATTCGCCTCGGCAATATCCTTGATTGTTGCTATCCCATCACCAAAAACAACTTTAAGACTATTCACTTTACTTGTACGGAGATTCTTAGCCATATTTCGTTTTGAAGATTCGTTCGTTGTTACTCCACTTTCCAAATTTACTATTTTGAGAATCTTGTCATTCGTATTTATAGAGGCTAATTGCTTTCTTCCCTGAATATCAAATTTATAAAGTTCATATTTTTCAATAATCTGAATCAACTTCTTCGGATAATTTGGGTCAGTGGCGTACCCAGATTTGCGCAATCCCTTTGCCCATTTCTTATAATCTGTTATTTTTAATTCGAATAGAAATCCATAACGATAAGATTTTTTTGGATCAGATAGAAAATCACTGTGTGCTATGAATGAATCATATGTACTATCAAAAGCTCTAAAACAACTCTTTATCAATTTCCCATTCTTATCAGTATCATCATCAGTTTTATAAAACGTCCCACCTGACCATTTACCACCGCACTTAATTCCAAAGTGATTGTTTGCTACAGTTGCAAGTTTAGATCTACCCCAGTTAGACTCAAGCATCCCTTGAGCCAACTTAATGCTAGCAGGTACACCAGTGCGTATCATCTCAGAGATAGCGATCTCACTATGATTATCTATATACCTATCCGCTAACTCAAAATCTGCCTTAAGCAAACTTGCATTTCCCACTTGCGTCATTAATAGAAGGATAAGTAATTTGAATATATTTCCTAATTCATTCATATTATATTATTTATTAATATATAACTATCAAGTAATGTGCCAATCTGACTATACAAATAAAGAAAACACGGGTAAGTAGAACTTATCGAACGTAATGAATAACCATTGCAATGCCCCTTGCTCCGGAATGTTTCAAAGCGAATAGTCGTTTCTACTATAATGACATATCAAAAAATGCAAAGACACCTAATACTGATAGAAACTAATTATTTAGAAATCCATTCAAATTATATGTCAGTCAGAAGAATCTAATAAGTATTGAAATAGAAAGTAAAGAACTTAGAATAAATAAAATGATAGGACTGAATTTCAATAGTTTTACTCAAATAATTGAGACAAAAAAAGGCAGTAAGAATGATCCCGCTGCCTTAAAAATATTTATTGTTAATATTTTTTACTTAAAAACAAGTGTTGAGATTATTTGCCAATTCGAGTATTTGAGCTTGCTGACTAAGACTATGAATTTTAGGATTAGATTCAATATCATAAATATCACCATTATTGACAAATAAATTCTTAAGTTCTATAGGGATTAATAGTTCTGTAGTCTGATTATCATCAACTTTAAAATTTCTATCCAACTCGATATTAACAAATGCTTCATCAGCACCTAAGTGTAAAGCAAAATCTGTCTCTGGAACACCATCGTCATCGAAATCAATCCGTCCTTCCACCTTGCAAAATATGTAACTATTCCAGCCCGGCCAATGTTCTCCTAAAGACAAATCATTACTTGATAAAAAGTCTGATGGTGCCATACTATTCTGTTCAGCAGGTACACCAATTCCAAAAGATACATTCACATAATCTGCAGATTTCACTCCATCGAGATTAAATCTTAGACCTTCTTCGGCAGCAGAAGCATTAGTGTGTGCTTCCCCTAACCTAAGATAACTCACCTCATCAGATGAAGCAGTTGCATCCTCCGTACGCAATGTCAATTCAGACATATAAAAGCTGAATCTGCTAAAAAACATTGCCCTTCCATCAGGATATACATAATCTTGGGACAGTACCAATGGCTGGCCATCATAAGTCACTTTTAGTACCATTTCAACACTTCCATCCTCATTCTGTGTATTGCCTGGATTATCATCTCCACAAGACATATAAGTCATGCTGATCATTAATAATGCTAAAAGCTTATATGTTATTTTCATAATTTCTCTAATGTTACAGTTATTAATAGATTATCTAATCACTGTGAAAGTAAAAATAGTCTAATTGAATGTGAAAGTATGTAACCAAGATCAATCTTAACTTCAAAATGACATGAATACTATATTCTCTATTAATAACGCAACAATTTTAATAATCATTATTTCGTGGGAATCAATCAGTAAGAAACTGACAAAAAACCTATATTCAAATGATAATTGAATGATAGACTTAAAATAAAATCATGGAGAACAAAACAAATGGCCTATCGATAGGCGGAATGGTAGTAGGTATTATAAGCTTACTAGTATCTTTCATCCCTTGCATAGGTGTTTTGGGAGGATTGATTGGCGTAGTTGGGCTTATACTTAGTATCATTGGATATAGATCAGCAAAAGATACAGGCGGCCCAACCACTATGGCAATAGTAGGTATCGTGCTATCTGCCTTAGCTATAATCATCGCTTTAGCTTGGGGCACATTCATGTCCAGAGCTAGTAATAATGCAACTACACCACTAGAAATTGAAACATGTGAAGAAGTACTCGCCGAAATGAAAAAAACAGCAGGAGAAATAAAAGTTTTACAGGACAAAGGTGATGATGCTGGCTTTGGTGATCTATCAGTCATAATCAATTCTACTACTAGATTTATAGCTATACAAAAAGCAGCGGAAGAAATGAGTTGTAACAATGATCCAGAATTCAAAGCAAAAATGGATGAATTTGCTAAGGAAATCGAAGACTAAATCTACATATCAGAAAGTAAATTTTACGTTAACAGCAGTACTCTTGATAGTACTGTTGCTATTATTTTTAGGAATTATTAGTGGTCTCGTACGCTGTCCCTACGAAAATCAGTTTGGAATTCCTTGTTCCTCCTGTGGTGTCAGCCGTGATATTTTTAGGTATTTGCGACTAGATTTTGCAACGCCGTCCAATCCTCATTCGTTGAAAATATTCATTTTTTTCATTGGTCAAGTATTCTTAAGACTTGGATTATGGATGAGTAAGATTAAAGAAAGCTCAGCTACAATCAAATTAGATATTATCGTTTCCGTTTTATGGATTATGTGGGTATTTGGATATTTGCTCTTCGGTTGATTATTATTTCACTAAATTTTCAAAAAATTATCTACCATCTTACTCCCTTCTGGAGTCATAATAGACTCAGGATGAAATTGCACTCCATATACTTGGTGAGTCTTATGCTGAGCGGCCATGATTTCGCCAAACTCACCTCTTGCAGTTACAATTAGATCATCACTTATAGTTTCCTTATCGACGACCCAAGAGTGATATCTTCCTGCTTGGAATATTAAACTTACTCCTTTGAATATCACAGATATATTTTCTGATTGCACAAACTCTGATTGTATGCCATGAAATACTCTATCCAAATTTTTCAATTTAGCACCATACACTTCTCCTATAGCTTGTAAGCCTAAGCAGACTCCCAATATTTTATGTGTGCTTCCTAATTCTTTAATTATATCTTTCAGTAATCCGGCTTCTTCTGGTAATCCAGGACCAGGGCTGAGAATAATATGATCGAAAGTAGCTACCTCTTCGATAGTAGTTTCGTTATTCCTTCTCACAGTAACTTCTTCGTCTTGTATTTCGTTTACTATCTGTACAAGGTTATAAGTGAAACTATCGTAGTTATCTATGATTATTGTTTTGCTCATGTTATTCTCCATTCAATTTTCGAATTCCATATGTTTTAGCTTGAAAATGAATAAGTGAAACCTACAGATAAAACTAGCTATCTAACTTTCAGATCCAACATATTACCCATGCTATAGCAAATTCTACATCTAGGTTCATATATATCCTTCTCTCCTAATACTACAGTATCTTGTTCTTCAATGAGACGATAAGAGTGTGTAGCTAGATTTCCACAGTGAGGACATATAGCATGGACCTTAGTAATATATTCTGCTATAGACAGTAATGCTGGCATAGGACCAAATGGTCGACCTTTGAAATCCATATCTAAGCCTGCTACTATGATACGAACGCCCCTAAGAGCTAGTTTTTCACAAACACCTGGTAAATCATCATCAAAAAATTGTGCTTCATCGATTCCTATGACGTTTACATCCTCGCAGTATTGTAATATATCTATAGCTGAAGGTACGGGCTGAGCATTGACTACATTGTCATCGTGTGACACTACATCGACAGCATCATATCTAACATCTTTCGCAGGCTTAAAGATCTGTACCTTTTGATTAGCAATCCTTGCACGCTTAAGTCTACGTATCAATTCCTCCGTCTTACCACTAAACATAGAGCCACAGATGACTTCTATCCATCCGCTGCGCTGTCCTTTAAAGTGTGGTTCGAGAAACATATATCGATTATTCTGATCGATACAAAGGAAAGAAAAAATTTAGGACTTGACCTAGTTGTCAGTTATATAGCTCAAAAAAAATGCTGGAGCTGTAATTGCAATTAAACTATATATTTCATATACCTCGTTATCATTAAGACATAAGCCTACCTAACACCTCCGGAAGTCAATAAATGTTGTACTTTGAATGGTAAAACTAACCTCACAATAATTTATTGCCCAAATCCTTTTGAACCCAATTACGCTTTGACCAATCGAGCTTACCTTCAGGCATTTACAATCTAGTTGTGACCCTAGATAGAAGCCAAATATTGAGTAAGCAGGTCATCAAAAACTAAGATTTCTTATTCTACATCTCAAAAATTATACACATTTAATAATATTGCAATATGTTAGCATCATTTTTGTTATACACATGATAGAAAGGATCTATTAGGTAGATAATGATAATAAATATCTATACCTCTACCGTTCAATAGATTGATTTACTATAAAATTTCACTTTGAGTATGAATCATAAGAAGATCAAGAAGCAAATCAATAAAATCAATTCATTTTTTGAAAGTATCACTGCTGATGATGAGATATCTAAAATTGAAAAAAATCTGCTCCTGAGTTATATCAGTAAACTGTATGAATCAATTTTGGACCCTATTGACAATTTAGTCGCTGAAGCTAAGACAAGTAGACCTGTTGCAATGAAGAAAAAAACAGCTGCAGAGATAGAAAGAAAGCCTTACCAAAAAACAGAGAATGGCCTACCTATAGTGGAAGAAGTCGAAATAATTTCGACACCGCAAGAAATATTAGTAAAGGAAGCTGTGAAACCAATTACTCCAGTAGAAACGAAAAAAACAGTAAACACTCCGGCTTCAGTAGTCATAGAAACTAGTAAAGTAGAGTTGTCCGAAAAAATGATTTCAATATTCGAAAAGTCACGAGGATTGGAAATATCAGACAAATTGGGCAATCTACCCCTCAAAGACTTGACTAAAGCTATGGGTATAAATGAAAGAATGTTTACGATAAAAGAGCTCTTTGGAGGGAATCAAGAAAGATTTAAAACTGTAATGTCTGACATCAACGAGCTAAGTGGATACGATGAAGCTAAAGAATACCTAATACGTGGAGTAGCGACAGAATTGAAATGGGATTCAGAAGCTCATTATAAAAAAGCTGATAAGTTTGTTAAACTAGTACAGCGCAGATTTAGTTAATAAGAAACACTAACGCGGCAACTGCAACATATGGTCAAAAAATTCAGCTGGATAAATTTTCTAGATAAAATTAAAATACCACTCTTATTCGTACTTTTCATTTGGGGTGTAGAAATATATGAGGAAGTAGCTGGCGTATATCTAGGTCGATATGGAATATATCCAAGAGAGATGGGCGGACTCAAAGGCGTACTTTTCAGTCCATTGCTGCACAATGATTGGAATCATATATTTTCTAATAGTGCACCATTATTGGTACTTGGTTCAGTGATGATGGTTTTCTATAATCGAGTTGCCGTAGTTAGCTTTGTAATCATCTATCTTCTTAGTGGCTTTTCAGTTTGGTTATTCGCAAGGCCAGCCTACCATATAGGTGCCAGCGGAGTAGTATATGGTCTTATCTCATGGATGCTTTGGACAGGTTTACTCAGACGAAATGTCAAATCTATTGTACTCGCTTTATGTACTGTGGTTATGTACGCAGGCTACGAGCAAGGCCTTTTACCGAATGAAAAGGGTGTATCATGGGAGAGCCATCTGAGTGGTGCCATTATAGGTATTCTCACAGCATTCCTTTTCAAAAACACAATAGAGATAGATGAAATCAAGTCAGATCCATGGGCAAATGAAGATACTACTAAGGTGCTTTATCTCCAAAGTGATATATTTGATAAAACCAAAGCTCAACGCATACAAGAAGCTATTAAAGCTGAAAAACAAAGACAGCATGATCTAGCCGAAATTCAGAGGCTAAGAAATCTTATGGGCGGCGATATGGGTCAAGCTTAGCGATCCACTTACCAGTGATTATTTCCAGATATAAGTCTCACGCTTTAGATTTAATGACCGTTTGTAGGAGTTCATTTTCTCAAATCATCCCTCAAGACTTTAGTCCTAACACCAGCTACGCTCTCTTTTCGATTTTCAATACAGAAAGTAATATCATGATTTCGATCAAAATCATCCAGCCAAAAGCAACATTAAACTGTTGTGGCAAAATTTGAATCCATGCATTGACTAATGCAATCAAACATGTAAATAGCATCAAATAAATTAAGTATGTCATCCATACAAATCCCTTTCCTTTACCAAAATGAATGATAAGTAATAGCGGCGAAAGCCATATTAGATTCCAGTTGGACTTAGTCGGAACATGATCTGTACCCCACCACATAAATGCCAATAGCAATCCTAATATTCCTAATATAGTAATATAGGTCCCATCAATATTTCTCAGCCATTTGGGTAAGACTTTTTCTTTTCGATATGGCCACCTTAACATCAATAAAAGTAAAGCTAATAGAGCAAATACAAGCTCAGGTGTGAACCATGGCCTAGTCAATCTCTTTTCTGTTTCTTCTGGAAACGAAAGTACTTCGTAGGCTTCACCTAGCAGAGGTTCTACAGTATTTCCTCTTTGTATTTCAGCTTTCGATAATACCTGCTTAAGGTATAAAGGCAAAAACATCTGATCATCTAGAGATGAGAGTTTATCAGCCTTAGCACCTATAATAAGATCGATACCGAAGTCGGACCAAGGCATTCCATATTGATGCTCCTTGATCAAGTCTCTGTAAGTAAGTGCTTGTCTTTCTCCGTGCATTTCTAACGAATCAGCGGCAGCCGCAAAAAGATCACGTAGCCTAGTCGAACAATTATCAAAAAAGAAATCATACTTATAACTACGATTCTCTTTGAGCATATTGATTCGTAATGCCTTAATCAAAGCTTCTTTTTCTTCTGGATTAAAATTTAGTTTTTGTTCGTAGACAGATCTTTTATCCTTATAATAATTATTTAGAAAACTGTCATATCGATGTGCACCCACTTGATAAAGGAGTTTGCCTCTCATAAACTTCATCACGAATCCAGGCGTATTGAAATCATACAAACCATAGTTGTACACTAAATCCATATCACGATCTGAATAGTTGACCCTTAGTGCACTATGCCCGTAGGTATCATAGACCATATCCCCAGGGGCGATCGTAAGCAGAGAAATTTCTTGAGAAGAAGCTCCTACAGATGTGAGCATCACTAATAATCCCAGTATCGTTGTCTTGAAAAAATTCATGTATATCCGCCTATTACTTATACGAAGCCTATTATTATATATCTACTTAACAAAAAATAAAGATAGCCATACTCTGAAACTTTAACTTTCATCAAGACGATCTACAAACTCACCCATAAACTCAGAACATGGCAAAATGTGCCACCAAATACAAAAATATGCCAGATAAAATGATTGTACGGTAATTTGTTCCATGTGTAAAAAATCACTCCAAAGGAATAAATCAAACCTCCAATCCAGAATAAACTATATGTGACATCATTCATTTGTGGTACGATGTCATCATATATAAATACGACCATCCATCCCAGAAATAGATATGATAGCACTGAAATTATCTCGAATCTACCAGTAAACCATATTTTCTTAAGTATCCCAAATATTATAATCAACCAATGCAACCCTAAGAACATATGTCCCTCAGGGGTGTCCATAAACCGCATTATATACCCAGTGTAACTACCTCCTATGAGAAGATATATGCAGATATGATCGATTTTCCGCCATTGATACTTATCGGAGCTATCATTAGCAAGATGGTATCGTACTGAAGACGAATAACAGAATAAAATCATCAAAGAAAACACTCCAATACCTACAATCGAAGATGTACTACCGAGTGAAATCACCTTAGACATCAATAATGGAATACAGCCTAGAAATATAAGTAAGGCAATAACATGACTAACTACATTCGCTTTTTCTTCTGACGATATTTTGATGTAATTATCGAGCAGCACGATATGTATAATTTAAATGAAAATGAATACGGAATGTCCTTATTAAATACTGATGATCGCAATTCTCTTTGTTACTAGCTTCTTCCCATTCTTATCAAAGATTGAGTAAAGATATGTGCCTTTTCTAAGGTGCATTAGATCCGCTTTGAATACTCTATTAGATCTTAGTTGATATGATTCTGCCCATAGCTCTTTACCTACTACGTTATATACCTTCATGCGGTACTCCCCTAGTGGGTAATTAACCATCTGCACAGATACACTACCAAAAGATGGATTTGGATAAGCAGTAATCATAGAATAATCTGGAGTAACTAATTTGATATCACTTATAATCGCATCGCCTTTGTACTCTACACTTGTGATCATGTCTTGATCATCAGTGATTATCGATACTATGATTTCTTTATCTTCTGCGCTGTAATAATTGTACGTAGTAGTTTCTACTACTCCAATTGCATCGCCTAATCCATCAATATCACCTATTAGTGCAGTAACATCAAACCATCCAATGATAGGAAGTTTAGCAAATAATTTAGTATCTGCCGTAATAGAGACTTTATCCCTTATCACATCATAGTCTCCGTCCGGAAGTCTTACTGTCCCCCAAGATTCTACTTCCGATTCACTATTACTTATTAATGATATTCGAATACTATCAAACTCAAAAGGAACACCCTCTAGCAATTCCTCCGGAATTATATCTGCTCCAAGATCTACAGAAGCTATCGATTCATCATCATCCACATCACCGTACGATATAGGTGCTCTTCTATAAGTTGGGTTCTCTTCATATACTACAGGGATATCAAAGCCTGGAACAAATTCTCCTGCTCTACCTATTTCAATTATTTTATTGGAGAAACTTTTATAATAAGTTTCTTGCTCGTTAGCCGATAAGGATACTAAATCAGCATCTGGGAAGTCTTCACTCGCCATACCTTCTGATGCTTCAAGGAATCTTGTTTCTCGTACAAATGGGCCCTCCAAAGATCTGTAATCCCAAGTCATATTTTCTCCAGCATCACCAATCGATATATTAGATTCGGTATCTAATATGGTAAATAAGGTATCTCCAGCCTCTGGAAACGTAGAATTAGTAACCGTAATCTGACCTATTATCGCAGTGCAATACATCGCAATAATAGCAGTATAAATGTACTTTGTAGTAAATCTTATTTTCATGGTGTTTCTTTAATATTATAAAGCTAATCAAATGTTTGCATCTCAACAAATTTATTGTATTCTCCATTTAGAGCCATCAGTTGTTCATGAGACCCTATTTCGACTATTTTACCCTTATCAAGCACAACGATTTTATCTGCATTTCGGATAGTCGATAATCTATGTGCAATCACTACTGTTGTTCTATTTTTCATTAGCTTCTCAAGAGCATCTTGAACCAGCAACTCAGATTCTGAGTCCAAAGCAGAAGTAGCTTCATCTAATATCATGATCGGAGGATTTCGAAGTACTGCTCTTGCTATAGTTAATCTCTGACGTTGACCACCACTGAGTTTCATTCCTCTATCACCTATATTTGATTGGTATTTATCTGGCATTACATTAACGAATTCTGACACATTTGCGATACGCGCAGCTTCCTCTATTTGCTCATCAGTAGCCTCAGCGCCAAATAAAATATTATTCTTAATAGTATCATTAAATAAGATAGCTTCTTGACTCACAATACCAAAAAGTGATCTTAGATCGTATAAGGTATATGACCTAATATCATTCCCATCAATTCTTATTGATCCTGATGAGACATCAAAAAATCTTGGCAATAAATCGACAAACGTTGATTTTCCAGCGCCAGATGATCCCACCAAGGCAACTACTTCTCCTTTATTTATCGTGATATCTATTTGATCTAGTGCTGCTGTATCCGCATTATCATACTGAAAGCTGACTTTTTCAAATTTTATTTCTCTCTCAAATGAAATGTCAGTAAGTGGGTTTTCAAGATCGACTATTGGGTTAGGTGTATTCAATAAATTATCTACTCTATCTACAGCAGCTAATCCCTTCTGAATATTGTAATAGGCTGACGAAAATGATTTAGCTGGCTCTATCACCTGGAAGAATGCGAATATGAACGCAAAAAACAAATCTGGGGTAAGCACCTTATCGAATACTAATGCTGAACCATACCACAGTAACATAGAGACCACTACTATCCCCAAAAACTCAGATAATGGAGAAGATAGATCTCTTCTCCAAAGTAATCGCGTCAGTATATTTCGATAATCAGCATTATCCTTTTCAAGCTTCTCACTTTGGTACTTCTGTGCATTGAATCCTTTGATGATCCTCAGACCGCCTAAAGTCTCCTCGAGTATACTACTGATACGACCCAGCCTCGTCTGCACTTCAAAGCTCGATCGCTTTAGAGTCTTAGATATTCCACCTATAATGAATGCTGTAAATACGATCAAAACTAGTACAAATAAAGTCAACTGTGGACTCACCAATATCATAAAAGTTAAACTACCTACTATGATTAATGGCGCTTTGAATATGGCTTCTATCGTATTGAGAATACTCCATTCTATCTCTTGAACATCTGAAGTCATACGATTCATCAGATCACCTTTCTTTTCTGTACTATAGAAGGATAACGGAAGATCGATGTACTTCTCAAATATCTGTTTTCTCAGATCGTAGATGATTCCATTTCTTACTGGAGCCATAAAATATAAAGCTAGATATCGAAATAGATTTTTTAAGAAAAATACTACTAACATCGCAGCAATTACAATCAACAAAGCCTTCTGCGGCGTATAGTTAATTACTAACTGAGAAAATAAGTAATCTAGGTTATCAGAAAGGTTGTTATTCTCTGGCTTAGGCACAACCACTACCTCTTGACTAAATAAGATATCGAAAAACGGAGCAATCATAGGAATACTCACCACCGTAAATATGGCCATCAAGACATTAGAAACTATCGCCAAAATTACATTCTTCTTATAGCCTTTAAGTCTTGACATGAGTCGCCAAAATCCGGAATTGTTAGAAGATGTATTTTGCTGTGATAGCATATCAAAAGATATATATACTACTTGGCTCGAGCGTTTCATAGAACAGCACTCGAGCCAAGTTAATTTATTTCAATACTAAAAAATCTATATCGGTTTTTACCATTCGAAATTGAACAATTCAAACTTTGAAATTCATTTATTTTTTCGTTTCAACAATATCAAAGGATTCCATAAACCCTGTATTAAAATTACCTGATCTAAAATCTGGATCCTTCATCAATGCTTGATGAAAAGGTACTGTAGTTTTCACTCCCTCCACAATAAATTCATCTAGAGCTCTTTGCATCTTTTTGATACACTCCTCCCTTGTCTGCGCTTTACATATCAACTTAGCGATCATAGAATCATAGTACGGTGGCACTGTATATCCTGCATACACATGAGTATCTACTCGTACACCGTGTCCCTTTGCACTATGGAATGATGTAATCTTTCCAGGACTCGGTCTAAAGTCATTGTATGGGTCCTCTGCATTAATACGACATTCCATCGCATGTAGCTTAGGTATATAATTTTTAGTGCCGATTTTATCTCCTGCAGCAACCTTGATCTGTTCTTTGATAAGGTCATGATCGATTACTTCCTCTGTAACAGGATGCTCTACTTGGATACGAGTATTCATTTCCATGAAGTAGAATTTTTTATACTTATCTACTAAAAATTCTACAGTACCTACTCCTTCGTAATTGATTGAGGCACCAGCTTTCACGGCTGCTTCTCCCATTTCTTTACGGAGTGCTTTTGTCATAAATGGTGACGGTGACTCTTCTACAAGCTTCTGATGGCGTCTTTGTATAGAGCAATCTCTTTCCGAAAGGTGTATTACATTTCCATGCTGATCACCTATTACTTGAAATTCTATATGTCTTGGCTCTACTACGAACTTCTCCATGTAAATACCATCATTACCAAATGAAGCCTTAGCCTCATTCTTACACATATTCCATTGGTTTTCAAAATCTTCTTCTTCCTCTACGATACGCATACCTTTACCTCCTCCTCCAGCAGTTGCTTTTAGTATGATTGGGTAGCCTATTATTTTAGCATCTTTAATACCCGATGCTACATCTTTTACCAGTCCATCGGAGCCTGGCACTACAGGTACTCCAGCAGCTATCATAGTCTCTTTGGCGGTCACTTTATCACCCATCTTACGGATCATTGCCGCACTAGGGCCTATAAATTTTACTCCATATTCCTCACATAGTTCAGCGAAATCAGCGTTTTCCGCTAAAAAACCATATCCAGGATGTATCGCGTCTGCATTCGTGATCTCTACTGCGGCCATTATTTTAGGAATACTAAGATAAGATTCTGAGGAAGCTGGAGGACCTATACACACCGCTTCATCTGCAAATCTTACATGAAGACTTTCTTTATCCGCTGTAGAATATACTGCTACAGTCTTTATTCCCATCTCCTTACACGTACGGATGATACGCAGCGCTATCTCTCCTCTATTTGCTATCAGGATTTTATTAAACATAATTGCCTTATTATCAGAATATTGAAGCAGATTCTATCCACAGCAAAATTCATCTATTGATAAAATGAGCCTAGAGAATTAGGCGTTTGGATCTACTAGGTACAATACTTGATCGTACTCTACTGGCTTAGCTTCTTCTATTAAGACTTTTACAATCTTACCAGATACTTCACTTTCTATCTCATTAAATAGTTTCATAGCCTCTACTATGCAAACAACATCACCTGCTGCTATGCTATCTCCCACCTTCACATAAGGTGGTTTATCTGGCGATGCTGCTCTGTAGAATGTCCCTACGATTGGAGATCTAATCTCAAGTAGGTTTCCCGTTGACTCTTCTGCTTCGGTAACTGCAGATACATCTGTCACTGGTACAGCAGCTGCAACTGGCGCAGCTAATGGAGCAGCAGGTGCTGCCATCGATACAATCTGTGGAGCAGGTATATGTCCTGGCTTATATTCTGATCTCACTGTCATAGAGAAATCTCCTTCAGCCATCTTAAACTCAGCAAAATCAAGCTTCTTAATCAGTCTGAGTAATTCGTTTAATTGTTTTGGATCCATTTGGTTGATCTTTTCTTTTATTTCTTAATGAGCAATCCGAAAATACGTTTTTTTACTTTCTTATGATCTAACTCGCTCTAGGTACGAACCTGTACGAGTATCTATTTTAACATTATCCCCTTCGTTGATAAAGAGAGGCACTTTGATTTCTGCCCCTGTTTCTACTGTAGCAGGCTTAGTTACATTTGTTGCCGTATCTCCTCTGACGCCTGGCTCTGTATATGTCACTTTAAGCACGATATGCTGTGGCATCTCCATTATTAAAGGAACTTCATTCTCACTATCAAAAATAATATCTACAATAGCGCTTTCTTTGAGTAACTCTGGCCTATCAATCAGTGCCTTGTCAATATTTACTTGCTCGTAAGTCTGATTGTTCATGAAGTGATATCCCATATCATCGTTGTAAAGGTATTGGTATTTACGGTTTTCAACTCTTACGATGTCGATCTTATGACCTGATGGAAAAGTATTGTCTAATACTTTTCCAGTAGTGAGACTCTTCATCTTTGTACGCACGAATGCCGGTCCCTTCCCTGGTTTTACATGGAGAAATTCAGTGACCTTAAATATATCATGGTTATATCTGAAACAAAGACCATTTTTAATATCTGTAGTAGAACCCATTGATTTTTTCTTTTAAAAAATGTTAACAACTGCTAGATCCAAATGAATATGCTGTCGCAAAAATAAAATAATAATGACGGCATACCTTACTATGTCAATTTATTAAAGCCGTAGCTATGTCAATATCTATTAATATTAGGTCATGTAAGCATAATTATTACTACCCATTATAAGCCCATTTAATGAACGTAGTTCCCCAAGTAAATCCGCCACCAAAGGCCGTTACTAGTAGGTTGTCTCCTTTTTTGAGCTGAGACTCATAGTCTCTGATCGCCAATGGAATAGTCGCTGAAGTGGTATTACCATACATAGCTATATTGTTCATTACTTTCTCTACTGGAAAGTCAAACATATTTCCTACGTATTCTATAATACGTTGATTGGCTTGATGTGGTACTACCCAATTGATATCATCTCTTGTGAGACCGTTGCGCTCCATTACTTCTTTCATAGTATCTACCATACCACTCACAGCATGTTTGAATACAGTTCTACCCTCCTGATAAGCAAAGTGCTCCCTAGCCGTAACTGTTTCTAAAGTAGCCGGATGCAGCGATCCTCCTGCTTTCATATGCAGGTATTGACGACCAGAACCATCAGCTTTTAATAAACTATCTTGTATACCACAATCATCTTCGCTCGGCTCAAGCATAACTGCTCCTGCCCCATCACCAAAAATTATACAAGTGGTCCTATCTTTATAGTCCACTATACTTGACATCATATCTGCACCTACTACTATTATTTTTTTATGCACTCCTGTCTCTATAAATTTACTAGCTGTAGTCAACGAAAATAGAAATCCAGAACAAGCGGCATTCACATCAAATCCATACGCATTTTTGATACCTACCTTATCACAAATGGTATTAGCTGTATCAGGAAATATCATATCCCCAGTCACAGTAGCACATATCAATAGTTCCACGTCTGCTGGATCAGTATTCGTTTTCTCTAGAAGTATTTTTACCGCCTCAGCTCCCATGTCACTAGTCGCCTTTCCGGGCTCTTTGAGTATATGTCGTTGTTTGATACCCGTACGCGATACAATCCATTCATCGTTTGTATCAACCATTTTCTCCAAATCTGCATTTGTAAGCACTGTATCTGGTGTATATCCTGCTATCCCTGTTATCGCTGCCCTTCTTAACTTCATGATTTTTTTGCTTTTGATTTTCTTACTAGCGGTATTCACTCAGTGCGTTAATATAAATACACCAATAAATACAAACGGTGAAGTTAATATTTGGTCGTGAGTTGCCAAATACTATTAAAATTTATTTCTACCAAATCTGTCTGGCATCTTCTCAATGCAGAATCAAAAAAATATTTTTTTCATTTATTCTTATTAAATTTTATAAAAATTTAGAATACACATTAAATAAATTTTTAAGACGTAAAACATTAACTTACAATTATATACGCATATAATAAAACAGCATTGACATTTATAAACCATCCTTACTCCCCAGTTCTACATCTCTCTTGGTATACAATTTGCAATTATCAATCATGTCAAAGCCATCTGATTATAAATGAATGAAAACTTTAATACGAGTCTAACTAAATTCTGTTTTTTAATATGATTCAGTAAAGTCCCTAGTTATTCATTCACTAAGCCTGAAATATTACTCCTAAGTTGTTATTACAACA
>OCVR010000135.1_pt1 | contig 59806 bp, 61 predicted proteins | sample 1539091 | NCBI WGS metagenome assembly OCVR01 (sample SAMEA3355530, study PRJEB22509) | marine metagenome | biome: marine; feature: coastal ocean; material: water | place: USA | collected 2010-08-07 | depth 16 m | reverse complement strand
GATACCCCCGGAGATCTGTCATACGATCTCGGAGATTAAGTAGATTAGATTTAAGCTCGCCTGTTTCCATAGTCAAGCATTTTAATACCTTTTTGGATTGTAATACAGTTACTGGGCTTCTCTTATCATAGGAAATGCTGGAGGAGAATTCTCAAACTGAACTTTCCCAATCGCAACAAACCCATGCCTCTCATACAGAGCTTTATTTTGTTCATTGGAAGCCTCTAAATAAGCTCGCTCGCCTCTTTGATCGATCATCTGCAAAGCCTCTTTTAATAAAAAAGAGCCTATTCCTTTTCTTTGCTGAGACGGATCAACGGCGATGAATGCAAGATACCATGCATCATCTGGGTGATATTTATCAAATTCCTCGAAGAATTTTGCTACTGTTTCTAACCTCTCTTCAGGAATTGAATCAAACGTGGGTTCTAGACAAGACTCATCAAATTCTGCGCCCGGGGGATGCCAAATAGATGTTCCAGAAAAATTTTCTTCTGTGAAAACAAGGTCATTATTATAAGCAATTTTAGAAAATTCCTGCGTCCACAAGTCAAAACTTTTTAAATAATTCGATGCGTCAGGAAATACCCATCTCAAAAGAGCGTCGGAAGAAAAGCCAAGCTTTAAAACACCCTTCACACGCTCAAGATCTTTTGTCTCCGCTGTAATTATTTTAGGAACATTCATTATTAGGTCTCTAGGTTATTTTGTTTTATAAAGTTAATAATCTGATCATAATCTGCATCAAAAGCATAAAGGTGTTCTTTTTTATCATACAGACCCATAAGAGCTCCTGGAACATTTATAAGCTCTATCCCCATTTCTTTGTATACTTTAGGAAATTTAGCAGGGTGTGCTGTGGATAGAACTACATAGGGATTGTTAGCATCACTCTTTTTGATTGCCTGACCTACTGCAATTGCAGTATGGGGGTCTAAAAGGTAGTTATGGGAATAAAAGAAGTCTTCAATAATTTTTTGTGTCTCAGCATCATTAACTTTACTGGATGAAAAAAGCTTGTTCTTTTTGCTCCATATTTCATTGCTTAGATGAATTGGATGATCAGGGAATTGATCAAATAAACTAGCGCAGCCTATAGCATTTCTTTCCAAGAAAAAGTCATAAATAAGCCTCTCAAAATTACTGGCAACGCTAATATCCATACTTGGTGAAATTGTCTCCTGAACTGTTTTTTTGGAATAATCATTCTCACTAAAAAAACGATGCAAAATATCATTGTTATTTACAGCAACTGAAATTTTGTTGATTGGCAAGCCCATCTGATGGGCTGAGTAACATGCAAAAACATTGCCAAAATTTCCTGTGGGCACTGAAAAATTTAAATCTCCTTTGGAGTGCAGTCTATTAAAAGCATAAAAGTAGTAACAGATTTGACCAATAATGCGAGTCCAGTTAATTGAATTCACCGCTAAGAGATATTGGCCTGAGTTCAAAAAATCACGTTGCTTGAAGGCAAGTTTTACTAGGTCTTGACAATCATCAAAGGTTCCATTGATCCTTAATGCAAAAACGTTTTTAGCATTAATGATGCTCATTTGACGCCTTTGCACTTCAGACATATTTCCATTTGGCAGCATGATAAAACTTTTAATTCTCTTGTAAGGCTTACATGCATCAATCGCAGCAGAGCCAGTGTCGCCTGATGTAGCGCCAAGAACAATTGCAGTTTTATTCTCGCTTTCTAGCACTTCATTAAAAAATGCTGCTGCTAGCTGTAAACCAAAATCTTTGAATGCTGCTGTTGGCCCATGAAATAATTCTAAAATAGAAACATCATCAAGGGTTTGGATACCTACAAGGTCTGGATGCTCAAAATCATGCCAAGTGTTTTCTACTATCTTAATAGTCTCAGCGTATGAAAAAGAGGAAGATGTAAAAAGGGGAACAATGCACTTAGCAATATCAATAAATGATGCTTTGGATTTAATCTCTTCTAAGTCAACCTGTGGCCAATGATCTGGCATAAAAAGCCCGCCATCATCTGCAAGACCTTGCATTAAGATGGCAGAAAAATCCTTCCCAGAGTCTTTGCCTCTAGTTGAATGAAAAAGCATTACAAATCCTCAATTCTAATAATTTTTGAATTTAAAATGACTGGGTTGGTATTTAGATCTTTCAAAGCAATTTGCATCTCACTTTCAACAACTGGATCAGTAAAAATTACCATTGGGACATCGCCGCTATTCAACTGATCCTTCTGAATAATCTTATCAAAGCTAATTTTATGCTCTGCAAATATTTTACTAATTAGTGCTAAGACCCCTGATTCATTTTTGACTTCAAGATATACATAATATTTAAATTTAAGTTCATCAAAATTTATAATGCTGGGTTTGTTAGAGAAATTTGGGTATTTCATTGGCTCGCTGCCATCGCTCTTTAATAAAGCAATTAAATCGGAAATAAGACCAGAAGCAGTTGACTCTCTGCCAGCCCCCGATCCTGCAACATGAAATTCACCTAACAGATCTGTATCAAATTGAATGCCATTTCTAACTCCTTTAAGACCAGCAAGGCTTGATTCTTTTTCAAGCATTACAGGGTGACTTCTTAGCTCAATTCCATTCTTCTGAATCTGAGTTACCGCCAAATGCTTAATAGTAAAATTAAATTCATCAGCGTAATTAAAGTCTTGAGGGCTAATTTTTTCAATTCCTTCTATGTAGAAATTATTTGCTGGTAACCCGCTATTAAAAAGCAAGGCAGCTAAAATACCAATTTTATGTGCAGCGTCTGTTCCATTAACATCTAGACTAGGATCAGGCTCTGCAAATCCTTTGTCTTTGGCTTCCTGGAGAACGTCCTCGTAACGAGCACCTTCTTCCATATTGCTTAAAATAAAATTTGTAGTTCCATTAAGCATGCCCGCTACCTTAGAAATCTTATTTGCACCAAGGTCATTGGATAGAATTTTAATTGTTGGGGTTCCTGCACAGACTGCAGATTCAAACAGCAGCCTAACATTATTATTTTTAGCAGCCTCAATAAGCTCTTCACCATGCTCAAAAATGACAGCTTTATTAGCGGTCACTACATGTTTGCCAGATTTAAGAGCGCTTAAAATAAGCTCTCGAGCTATATCCACGCCTCCAATAAGTTCAACAAGGACATCAATATCCTCTTCTACAACTGCAAAGATATCTCTAATGATCTTAGTAGAAGCAGGATTGCATCTTGGATTATCTCTGCGTGCACCTATACAACAAAGCTCCAACTCTGAATAAACGCTATCACCACTAACCAATTGCTCATACAGTCCAGTGGCCACATTGCCCCATCCACATATACCTATTCTTAAGTTAGCCATAATTAATTTAATCTTTTTAGTAACTCCGCAGGAGGAAGATATCCTGGAAGCAACGCACCCTCTGATGTAATTATAGCTGGAGTGCCAGTAATACCAATCTTTTGACCTAATAGGTAATGTTTTTCAACTGGATGATTTTGACACATCAATAAATCAATATTAATGCCTTGCTTCATTTTCGTTAAGACTTCTTTGGGGTTGGTTGAGCACCATGCCGTCACAATTTTATTATAAGAATCTGATTCAAGACCAGATCTGGGGAAAGCAACATAATTTACAGTTATACCTTCAGCATTAAAATCATCTATCTCGTTATGAAATTTTCTACAATAGCCACAATCAACATCAGTAAATATAGTAACTACATGCTCTTCAGCCTCAGATTTAAAACTAATAAAATCTTCTGGAGTAAGGGCGCTATCTAAGATCATTTTTCGCTTTAAATTAATTTCATTCTTGGTAGTATTTTGCAATACATCCCCCTCAACTGAGTACAACTCACCATAAAAGAAAAATTTACCATCTGCAGAGGCATATATGGGTTGCAGGTCACCTATATCAACAATATACAGACTTTCTATTTGAGATTTTTTAATGCTTTGAACAGACAGCCCCTCTGGCAAAACTTTATTTATCTTTGAAGCAATCAAAAGATCGTCTGCACTCAAATTAAATGAAAACATAAAAGTAAAAATAATTAACAACGTCTTCATAACTTATTATCCTCTAGGGTGGTGCTCTTTAACCATCTCGCTCAGTCTTTGTTTAGCAATATGAGTATATATCTGAGTGGTCGAGAGATCACTATGGCCAAGCAACATTTGAACTGATCTAAGGTCTGCTCCGTTATTCAGGAGATGTGTTGCAAAAGCATGTCTAAGAGTATGAGGTGAAACCTCCATAGGAAGACCAGTTTGAATAAGGTATTGCTTAACTCTGTGCCAAAAAGCTTGTCGTGTAATTTTTGTTCCTTGTTGGCTAATAAAGAAATCGCGCGAATTTAACGATAAGTTATTTTTTCTTCTAAAATTAATGTATTGCATTAGCCAAGATAAAGCATTATCACCGAATGGAATCATTCGCTCCTTGCTGCCCTTTCCCATTACTTTGATCAAAGATCTATTTAAGTCAATATTAGTGTATTGCAAATTAATAAGCTCACTAATTCTTACGCCCGTTGCATATAAAAGTTCTAACATTGCCTTATCTCGCAAACCAATAAATGAAGTAGAGTCTGGCGCATCAAGAAGGCTGCTGACATCAATAATGGACATTGATTTTGGCAAGGGTTTAATATTTTTAGGACCAGAAAAGCCTATAGCGGGATTAGAATCAATGAGTTTTTTTTTCGCTAAGAAAAGGAAGAAGTGTTTTAAAGCTGAAAGCTTTCTGTTGATGGTTGAATTTGAAAAACCTAGTTCTTGGAAGTGCCTTAAATAACTCTCTATATCATCTTCACTAGCCTTTATCACATCAAGCTTCTTCTTAAGATAAATCCATTGAATGAAGGCACTGCAATCATTCGCGTAAGCTTTAATGGTATTTGAAGCAAGACCTTTTTCAAGCTGAAGATTAGATAAAAAAGAATCAAGGGCCTGATTCTTTTTTAAGTCAAGTGACATGTTATTAGTCTAATCTTTCTTTAATTCTTGCAGATCGACCTGATCTCTCTCTGAGGTAATACAATTTTGCTTGCCTAACATCGCCCTTTCTTTTTACAGCAATAGAATCAATCATGGGACTATGCATTTGAAATGTTCTTTCAACACCGATACCACTAGAGATTTTTCTTACAATAAATGCAGAGTTTAGACCAGCATTTTTAATATTCATAACCACGCCCTCAAAAGCTTGAAGTCTTGTTCTATCGCCCTCTTTCACTTTAACAGAAACAACAACAGTATCTCCTGGTCTGAATGAAGGGATGTCATCTTTGAGCTGCTCTGATTCAAAGGATTCAATGATTTGAGCTGGAGTTTTTTCATCAGTTGTAACTGGTGCTGTTGTCTCTTCTGCCTCCACCTCAGGAGCCTCCTCAGAAGGGTTATCTGGAGCTGTTGAGGTTTCCGTTACTTCATTTTCTGAAGATGCTTCAGGAACCTCAGTTGCTTCAACAGGAACTTCTTCGGTAGAAGAATCTTCTGAAACAGTATCGTTAACACCAACACTATCTTCGGTTGATGCGTCTATATTTTCGTTATCTTTATCTGCCATGGTTTTGCCTAAAAAATGAGCTATAGGATACGCTTAGAAGCCAAATCTTCCAAGAGTTTTTTTTGTTTTTTTGTTAATTTTATATTATTTAATAACTCAGGTCTCCTTTCATACGTTCGAACTAAAGATTGTTCTTCCTTCCATTCTTGTATTTTTCCATGATCGCCTGAAATCAATACATCAGGAACAGCTTGTGAGTTAAACTTATCAGGTCTTGTATAAACTGGCCCTTTTAACAAACCTTCACTGAATGAATCATGATCAACCGACTTTTGGTTACCTATTACGCCAGGAATAAATCTAGACAAAGAATCAATTAATGCCAATGCTGCAAACTCACCACCACTCAAAATAAAATCACCAATAGAAATTTCTTCATCTACATATTGAGAAATGAAACGTTCATCAATACCTTCATATCTTCCTGCAATGATTGTAATATTCTTTAGGGTAGATAACTCTTGCGCTTTGTGATGGCTTAAGAGGCTTCCTTGTGGCGATAAATTAATTACTCTCCCTAATTTATTAGGTGAAATAGCCTTAATAGTTTTTTCGAGAGGTTCAGACATAAGCACCATACCCTCTCCGCCGCCATATGGCTTGTCATCAACCTGGCCATGTTTATTTATTTTATTTTCACGCAAATCAAATTTATTAATGGTAATGTCTTCTCTTTTAATCGCCTGACCAAGCAAACCATAATTCAGTGAATTAAAGATCTCTGGAAATAAGGTAATAATATTAATATTCATAAAAAACTAATAATCTTCTTGCCAATCTACAAGTATAGAATTCTCAGATTTATTGATCGAAATTATGGTTCTATTTTTGATGAATGGAATCAAAATTTTTTTATTTAAAGATTTAACTTCTAGTATATCGCTCGCACCATAATTATTGACTGCTTGAACGCTGCCAAGACATTCATCTTCTAGATTAAAGACTTTCATTCCCTCTAATTCAAACCAATATGCTTGATTTTCTTCAAGCTCTGGTAATTCGGATTTAAGTACATAAATATCTTTTTGGCCATATAACTTAATGGAATCAATATCATCAACAGATTGAATTTTTGCAACTAATTTTGAATTATTTTTTTTAATATATTCAAAATCAACTTCTTTCATCAAGGAAGATGTGAGAACGTAAAATTTTTTAAATGAAAAAAGGTTGTCTGGATTTTCTGCAAATGATCTAAGAAAAAACTCCCCTTTTAAGCCTCTTGTCTTGCCAATTTTGGCAATGAGGATAAATAATGAAAGGTCTAGGGAGCTATTTTTTCTCATCATCTGAAGATTCTTCTTCAGATTCTTCTGCTTGATTATCTGCTGCTTCTTCTGGAGCTTCCTCAGCTGCTGCTTCTTCTGGAGCTGCTTCTGCTTCTGGAGCTTCCTCAGCTGCTGCTTCTTCTGGAGCTGCTTCTGCTTCTGGAGCTTCCTCAGCTGCTGCTTCTTCTGGAGCTGCTTCTGCTTCTGGAGCTTCCTCAGCTGCTGCTTCTTCTGGAGCTGCTTCTGCTGCTGCTTCTTTAGCTTGAGCTTCTAATTCAGCAACTTTCTTAGCTTTTATTGCTTCTTTCTTTTGATCCCTTTTTGCTTTTTTAGCGTCAAGCTTAGCTTGAAGCTCGTCAGGGGAAAGTCTTGCATCTTTTTCAAGCTCTTTCACCTTATCTGAAACTTGAGCACCCTGAGAAATCCAATGATCCAATCTTTCAACATTAAACCTCATTCTTTCCTCTGAACCTTTTGCAGAAGGATTAAAAAAGCCTAAACGCTCTATGTATGCTCCATCTCTGGGCTTTCTGGAATCAGCAACCGTTATAAAAAAATAAGGTTTTTTTTTGGCTCCGCTTTTTGCAAGTCTAACTATTACCATATTATAAAATTAATGTTTGTATTATAAAAAGGTGTGTATTTTAGGTTAACCTAGACGAATTTGATAGTGTTAATATATAAAGATTACAAAAAAATATAAGACTGTGACTTTTCCAATTACTACATTGATCGCCCTAATTACCTATTTTATAACTAGGGCTACATTATCGACTTCAAAACAAGTCTTTATTGGTTTGTTTTTGGCATTAATAGTTATTGTTGGGTTCATTGTCTCAGCTAAAGGCTTGGCTATTATTGCCTTACATCTTTCAGCTACAAGTTTTAGTATTGTGATTTTGCTAGTAACTTTTTTTGAAACTACCTTGCTGGAGAGGCATATTACAAAAATTAAAAAAGGTGAGATTGGTTCAAATGCTAAGTCTGTCGAAAGAGAATATAACGAAATCTTTATCTTAATTGGGTTTGGGTTGATGGGAATAATATTTTCGTTAATATCTGGCCTTCTAGTTCTTGGAGAGCTTGATCTAGAATTAATTTTTAAGATTGTCTTTACAATGTTTGCCTTAATTATTTATTTATTAACTTTTTTAGGGGTAAAATACGCAAACTTAAAAGTTCGTTATGCAGTAAGAGGAACTATACTTTCTTTTGCAATGGTGCTTTTGGCATATTTGGGCAACTCAATTATTTTAATTAACTACCTATAAAATCTCTTTGATTACTAATTCTATTTCTTTTTTGTTTGCAGCATTGGCGCTGCTTTTAATCTTTTCAGCTTTCTCGTCTGGATCTGAGACTGGAATGATGGCATCAAATAAAATCAAACTAAGAAACCTGTCCAAGGGAGTAAAAGGAGCAAGAAGAGCTCTTAAATTACTTCAAAGACCTGATATTTTACTTTCATCGATTCTAGTTGGAAATAATTTTGCAAATATTCTAGCTTCCGCAATAGTAACAATCTTAATGATTGATTACTTTGATGGAAATGTTTTATTAGGTTCAATAATCTTAACTTTAGTGATTCTGATTTTCTCAGAAATTACACCCAAAACTATAGCTAGCGTTTACCCTGAGAGCTTTGCAATTAAATCTTCATGGCTTTTAAAAGCATTAGTTATAATTTTTAAACCTTTGGTTTGGTTAACAAATATAGTTAGCTCAAGAATTTTAAAATTATTTGATGTTGACCCAATGCAATCTGCATCCAATGATAACTTAAACTCTGAGGAGTTAAGAACTTTGCTAGAAGAGCATGGCGATTTAATTCCTAATCAGTCAAGGGAAATGCTGTCATCTATTCTGGGCATGGAGGAGCTAACTGTTGAGGATATCATGACCCCTCATGCCGAAATTATTGGTATTGATATAAATGAAAGCATTGAAAAAGCTCAGGCAATTATAGGCTCATCCTTTTATAGTAGACTTCCTGTATTTAAAGGCTCAATTGATCATGTGGTTGGGATGCTCCACCTCAAAGACTCACATCAATTCATAGAGGCGCTAGAGGAAAATCTTGATGTAAAAAATCTTTTACTCGAAACTACTTTTATCTCACAAAGCACAACTTTATCTGGACAGCTTAATCAATTCCAAAATCAAGATAATAATCTTGGTCTGGTGGTTGATGAGTATGGAGAAATTCAAGGTTTGCTTACAATGGAGGATATATTTACTGAAATAGTAGGTAAATTTGGTTCGGCAAAAGCTGATTTAGATAAAGAATTTATTAAGAAAAAAGATGGTTCGGTAATTGCAGATGGAAATTCAAAAATAAGAGATTTAAATAGTTACATGGAGTGGAATTTGTCTGAAGATGGCTCTAAAACAATTAATGGAACAATCATCGATCATTTAGACCAAATCCCACAGGAAAATTTATGTTTGGAAATTGAAGGTTACCGAATAGAAGTCCTAAAAATTGAAGAAAATGCAATTGGCAGGGTAAAAATCATAAAAAAAGGGAGCTAAGCTCCCCTTTTATTTTAATGATAGGGTTAAAAACTAACCAAAGCACCAAAAATTATTGTTAAAAGCAATCCTGAATGAATAACAGCTTTAACCGAAGCAATCATTGGGTTCATTTTTCCAAATAATGCGTTTGCTTCAATGAGTAAAATGATTGCTAGTCCTATCCACAAAGAACTCATATCAGCTTCTGCAATCATTGGTAGCCCACCACCGTGAGCTGAATACACCATGAGATAAAGCATTGGCAGTGAAAGAAGAGTATTGGTTCTTGAAGCAAGTCCAGCCTTAGCTCCAGCATCTGCTGCATCATCTGATCCTGCGATCACTTTCTGTTGATTGGGCCAAATAACAAACCAAACATTTGCAGCCATGATTATTCCCATTATAGCTCCAAGAACTATGCCTATATTTACAGTAATACTGAGCCAATATAAAAGATATAGACCTGTAAAAAATGTGAAGGCTGCAGCCCATCTAAAGTACCACAATGCATTTGGTACCAATTTTTGAACTACGTCTGATTTAGCTGATGCTTCAGATTCTTTGAAATACTCTGTTTGAACAAAATTAAAGTAATAAAGCAGTCCAATCCAGAGGATCCCAAAAAGAATGTGTGCAAATCTAATGAGAACTGTTCCTAGGTATGCTTCCATATTCAAACTCCTAAAATTAAAGTTGTGATTGAAATAATTATATAGCTTGCAAAAAAAAACGGGGAATAAACCCCGTTTTTTTTAAAGTATATTAGAACTTACATCATGCCAGGCATTCCACCCATGCCACCCATGCCGCCCATGTCAGGCATTGCAGGTGCAGCTGCTTCATCTTGAGGTTTATCTGTGACCATAGCTTCAGTTGTGATCATCATTCCAGCAACAGACCCTGCTGCTTGCAATGCTGTTCTAGTAACTTTAGCAGGATCAAGAATTCCCATCTCTATCATGTCACCATACTCACCATTAGCAGCATTAAATCCAAAGGAACCTTTGCCTTCAATAACTTTTGCAATAATGACAGATGATTCTTCGCCAGCATTCGCAGCGATTTGTCTTAGCGGTGCTTCAAAAGCTTTGCGAACTATATTGATACCAACATTTTGATCATCATTATCACCTTTTAGTTCTGTTAAAGACTCAAGAGCTCTTACTAATGCAACCCCACCACCAGGAACAATACCTTCTTTGACGGCTGCTCTCGTGGAATGTAACGCATCTTCAACTCTAGCTTTCTTCTCTTTCATTTCAATTTCAGAGCCAGCTCCAACCTTAATAACAGCTACTCCGCCAGCTAATTTAGCAACACGCTCTTGCAGCTTTTCTCTATCATAGTCTGAAGAAGTATCTTCTATCTGAGTTCTGATTTGATTGACTCGAGCAACAATTGCTTTCTGATCGCCTGCGCCATCAACAATAGTCGTATTGTCTTTATCCAAAGAAACTCTTTTGGCTGTACCTAGATCCTCAACAGTTGCACCTTCAAGAGATAATCCAACTTCTTCAGAGATTACAGTGCCGCCAGTTAAGATTGCAATGTCTTCAAGCATTGCTTTTCTTCTGTCACCAAAACCAGGTGCCTTACAGGCTGCAGCTTTAACAGTTCCTCTTAAGTTATTTACTACAAGAGTAGCAAGAGCCTCGCCCTCAATATCTTCAGCAATAATTAAAAGAGGTCTACCAGCCTTCGCAACTGACTCAAGCAGTGGAAGCATATCCCTAATATTTGATATTTTTTTGTCATGTAAAAGAATGAATGGATTTTCAAGCTCAGATGTCATGTTATCTTGATTAGTAACAAAATATGGAGACAAGTAGCCTCTATCAAATTGCATCCCCTCAACAACATCAAGCTCATTATCGATACCATTTCCTTCTTCAACAGTAATTACACCTTCTTTGCCAACCTTTTCCATCGCTTCAGCAATAATTCCGCCAACATCTTGATCACCATTAGCTGAAATAGTTCCAACCTGCGAAATAGTATTGTCATCTGAACAAGGAACGCTGAGCTTTTCAACAAATGTCACTGCAGTTGCAATGGCTTTATCAATTCCTCTCTTCAAGTCCATAGGATTCATGCCTGCTGCAACAGATTTATGACCTTCGTTCACAATAGATTGAGCAAGAACAGTGGCTGTGGTTGTTCCATCTCCAGCTTCATCAGAAGTTTGAGAGGAAACTTGTTTGACCATCTGTGCACCCATGTTTTCAAACTTATCTTCCAGTTCAATTTCTTTAGCAACTGAAACACCATCCTTAGTTACAGTTGGAGCGCCGAATGACTTATCAAGGACTACATTTCTACCTTTGGGTCCTAAAGTTACTTTTACTGCATCTGCAAGTATATTAACGCCTTGAAGCATTTTAACTCTTGCTGAATCTCCAAATTTTACATCTTTTGCTGACATGTTTTTTATCTCCTAATTTTTGTTTATTGTTTAACTGAAAATGCCGTAAATATCGCTCTCACTTAATATGAGATATTCATCGCCATCTATTTTGATTTCATTGCCACCATACTGGCCAAATATAACCAGATCGCCAACATTGACACCTATTGGTGCGATGTCACCATTATCCAGCCTTTTCCCTGGGCCCACAGCAACAACTTCGCCTTGAGATGGCTTTTCAGTAGCTGATCCTGGTAAAACTATTCCACCTGGCGTGGTTTGCTCTTCGTCTGTTCTTTTGACTAAAACTTTATCGTGTAAAGGTTTCAATTTCATTGCAAGTCTCCTGCTTAAAAAATAACAATAATCCTTATAACTTAAGGCTATGGATTATGTAAGGCTTAAAAATTTTAATTCAATAGTCTGGATACAAATCTTTTAATAAATTTATTAAGAAACTTGCAGCTATAATTCCAGTTAAATCTGCGAAAATATCCAAAAATTCAAAAGAACGATAAGGTATGTATATCTGAACTATTTCAATCAAAATTCCGTAGGCGAGGACTATAACATATAGGGATAATTCTTTGTGCAATATTCTAGCTAACCAGCCAACTAATGCTAAGTAAAAAAAACAGCTAAAATGCAGAAATTTATCGCTAATAACACTACTGGATTGTAAGTCTATTTCCTGAATTGCAAGAATTGAAATGATCACCAAAGAGACTAAAAAAATAACTCTAAAACTAATCTGAATGAACTTCATATATTTTTTTATAAAAAATAATTAGCAAGAGGGCAGGAATAGACATAGCAGTAGTAGTATAGAAAAAGAATGCCCAGCCAGTTTGCAATGATGATATAGAAACATAATAGTCAGCCAAAATTCCTGAGAAGCCACTTAAAAATTTACCAGGCAACATCATGAAAGAAGTCAACATTGCATACTGCACAGCTGTAAATTTTTTAGAAACTAAGCTGGTAAGAAATGCTATGTTAATTGTTCCAACCAATCCAGCGGCAAAACTATCCAACCCAACAATTAATGATAGTAATGAAAGGTTTGGCTCTGAACTGGCAACAAATGCAAAAAATAAATTTGTAATTAGTACACTGATTCCTCCTGCAAGCAGAGCATTAAAAAGCATAATTTTTTTTATTAGGTAGCCACCGGCAACAAATCCAATAATAGAACCAAATAGAGCAATGGTTTTAACTAAGGCCCCTATTTCAGTTTTAGAGAATCCCATATCTAGATAAAAAGGCATTGCCATAGGGCCCATTACAATATCAGTAAGCCTAAAAGTAGAAATAATTAGCAGCAATAAGGCAGCTGACCATATTCCAAACCTTGCAAAGAAATCTTTAAATGCTCCTATCAGGGCATCATCAAACCTTAAAATAGCAATTTCATTATTTTTAGGTTCATGGCATATCAAAGCGCCAGTCATACCAATGAGCATGAGCAAGCTCATCAATTGATAAACATGAGCCCAATCAATTAAATCTGCAAAAATTAAAGCCATAGAGGTTGCGACAAGTATTGCCGCCCTGTATCCCAACTGATAGCTTGCTGCTAAATTTCCTTGATCCTTTGCGTCTCCAATCTCTATCCTAAGAGCGTCTATTGCAATATCTTGCACTGACCCAAAAAAAGCTACAAAAAAAGCAAACAAAGCTAAGAATTTTATATTTTGAAGTGGGTCCACCAAGCTCATTCCAATCAATGCTAGCAGGATCATTGATTGAGAAAATAGGATCCACCCACGTCGTTTTCCAAATACCTGAAAACCAAGAACAGAGTAACGATCAACTAAAGGTGCCCATAAAAACTTTAAAGAATATGTAAGTACTAACCAAGCAAAAAATCCAATTTCAGTAAGGGAAATTCCAATATCTCTTAGCCAAGCTGAAAGAGTTGAAAATACAAGCATGTAAGGAAGCCCGGAAGCAAAACCTAATAGCAAAATTCCAAAAAGCTTTCTGCTCATATCTTGGACCTTAATAGGCTCCAATTAAAATTAGGCCCAGGATCAGTTTTTCTATCAGGCGCTATATCAGAATGACCCACAATATTATGTCGGCTAATGTTTAGTTCGCCACATAAAAAGTTGATTAATTCAGACAATGAATCATATTGCTCAGCTTCAAACGAATCGTCATCACAGCCCTCTAGCTCAATGCCTATTGAAAAGTCATTGCAATTATTGCGCCCTTGAAACAGGGATTCTCCAGCATGCCAGGCTCTGTTTTGAATTGGAACAAATTGTATTAAAGTGCCTAAGCGAGTAATTAAAAAATGGGGAGAAACTTGTAAATGGCTTATTGAATGCAGAAATTTATCCTCTCTTGGATCCAATTGATTTAAAAATAGATCCTTGATCAGCTCAGTATTATAAATACCCTTTGGTAAGCTGATTGCATGGACAACTATCAAGTCAACTTCAGTTCCTGCTGGTCGATCATTGAAATTAGGTGATGGGCAAAACTCTGCTTCGTTGATAATTCCATTTAAAGCTTTCATATTTCTACTTTTAACATACAAATAGTTTAATGGATGTATTTACAAACTAAAAATATCTCAATTAAGGCTCAACGTAGCTCAGGAGGCAGCCTAAAGTATATATTTTCTTTATTTTCACCAAGCTCGCTTGAAGCTGCATTAAATTCAGCGCATAGAGCTTCAACTACTAATTGAACAATAGATTCTGGAGCAGATGCTCCCGCTGTTACACCAATTCTTTTGTAATTAGAAAGCATTTTAAAATCTAATTCATCCTTATTATCAATTAACACTGATTCAGTGCCGCACTTCTCTGCTAATTCTTTTAAGCGATTAGAGTTTGAGCTATTACTTGAGCCGATAACAATAATAAAGTCAGATTCAAGTGCTAATTGCTTAACAGCATCCTGCCTATTCTGAGTGGCATAACAAATATCATCACTCTTTGGTTTGAGAATTTCAGGAAATTGCTTATATAAAATCTTAACAATGGATAGGGTATCGTCAAGGCTTAAAGTGGTTTGAGTTACATAGGCCAAATGCTTGGGCTGAGAAACTACCAAAGACATAGCCTCTTTCTCATCTTGCACTAAATAAATATTACTTGCAGGATTGGAGGGATGATGTCTCCCTAGCGTACCTTCGACCTCAGGGTGTCCTTCATGACCTATCAATATAATATCCCTGCCGGCTCTTCCATGTCGCTGAACCTCACTATGAACTTTGGTAACTAAAGGGCATGTTGCATCAAATGATAGTAAATTAAATGACTTTGCCTCTTTCTCTACTTTTTCTGAAACTCCATGAGCACTAAAAATTACATGAGAGGATTCTGGCACTTCGCTAAGCTCATCTACAAAAATGACACCTTTGGATCTAAGCTCTTCTACAACAGTTTTGTTATGAACTACCTCATGACGAACGTAAATAGGTGGCCCAAATTTCTTCAGAGCTTGATTAACAATATCTATTGCCCGATCAACACCTGCACAAAATCCGCGTGGGTTAGCTAGCAGAATTTTTGTTGTCATGTTGGCCTACTCATCAAGTATTTTTTAAATTCCATTATAAAAAATAAACCAGCTCCAATTGTAATAAATGCATCTGCAAGATTAAAAATAAAAAAGGGTGTATTTCCAATGTGGAGATACAAGAAATCAGTTACAAGGCCATCCGGGAGTCTATCTAATATATTGCCTAGAGCGCCAGAAATAATTAAAATTAATGCAAGTCTATTAACCCCCACAGCTTCATTTTTATAAATTGAGTGTAAATAAAGAACTATTCCTAATCCGAAAACAGAAAGACCAAAACTTAGCCAAATATTATTAAAATCAAGCATGCTAAAAGCTATGCCTGAGTTAAAAACTAGCAAGAAATCTACAAAAGGAACAAATGAGATGCTCTGGCCAACATCTAAAGACCTCTCAGCTAATAATTTAGAAATAAGATCAATTGCGATTAAACAAAAAATTAAAAAATAGCCATTCTTGATACTAGGCAAATTTTCTATCCTCTCCAGCCCCATCTAAATTTAACTCACATCTATCACAAAGCTCTGGATGCTTGTTGCTCCTACCTACAGAATTATTTCTATGCCAGCATCTTGTGCATTTTTCTGCAGAAGATTTATTGATTGAAACTGAAAATTTGTTCCCTTGGGCTATTTGACAGTCAGATACGATGAAAAAGAAATGCAATTCAGAAGAAAACTTTTCAAGTAATTGGAAATCATCTATTTCCAGGATTAAGCTAATCGAAGAATCAAGTGAACCTTTAATATCTCCAGCACTTCTTGATTCTTCAATGGCATGATTTACATCCTCTTTAATTAGCAATAATCTAGACCAGTTTTCAGGACTTAAATCGCTTGAAAACTCCTCTAGCTCTTCAAATGAGGTTAGAAAAACTGACTGTGCCTTATCTGAAAGAGAGGCGCTGGTTTGCCATATTTCTTCAGCAGTAAAAGAAAGTATTGGTGAAATTAACACCACTAAATGATCAACTATTACTTTTATAGCTGTCTGTGCTGACCTTCTAATCTCTGAGTCTTGTTGAGTGGTATATTGCCTATCTTTAATAACATCAAGATATATTCCGCCAAGTTGATTCACACAAAAATTATGAATTCTTTGAACGACTAAATGATATGAGTAAGTTTTGTAATGCCCTGTAACATCTAAATGCAGGGACTTAAGTTCAGTTAGTATCCATTTATCTAATTCAAGCAAATTATTTAACTCAATTGAATCTTTATTTGCATCAAAATCATTGATGTTGCCCAATAAAAACCTAAATGTATTTCTAATTCTTCTATATTGATCTGAAACTCTCTTAAATATTTCATCAGAAGCAACCATTTCACTTCTAAAGTCAGTTGAAGCAATCCACAACCTTAAGATATCAGCCCCCAATGTATCCCAAATTTTTTGCGGTGAAATAGTATTGCCAAGAGATTTAGATTGTTTTCTTCCCTCATTATCAACCACAAATCCATGAGTTAATACAGAGCGATAAGGAGCCATTCCATTAGTGGCGATTCCAGTTAACAAAGAAGATTGAAACCATCCCCTGTGTTGATCTGAGCCCTCTAGATACAAATCTGCAACTACATCTGCTCCATACAACTTATCTAGAACACACATATGGGTCACGCCCGAGTCAAACCATACATCTAAAGTATCATGAACCTTAGAAAAAGACTCAGCATCATCAATCAACGAATCTAACTGCAAATTATCCCAGCCCTCGATACCTTCTTTTTCAATAATATCTGCAATTTGATTAAAAAGTAGGTTCTGCTTTGGGTGAATCTCACCTGTTTCATTGTGAATAATTAATGTAATTGGGACACCCCAATTTCTTTGCCTTGAGATACACCAATCAGGGCGATCCTCTAGCATTGAAAGGATTCTCTCTTCTCCCCAGCTTGGCTCCCAATTAACATCTTTAATAGCATTAATTGCTCCATCAACAAGGCCAGATTTTTTCATAGAAATAAACCATTGAGGAGTTGCCATAAAAATTACAGGTGATTTATGCCTCCAGCAATGGGGATAAGAATGATCATACTGATTATGAGCAAGCAATGCCTTACTTTCTTCTAACAGCTCAACAACCAATGGATCTGCTTTTTTAGTGCTTAATCCACTTAAGGGCCCATATTCTTCTTTGAAAAGTCCGCGATTATCCATAGCCTTTACAGACTCAAGACCATGTTTTATACATATAAAATAATCATCCAATCCATGCGCAGGAGCAGTATGAACACACCCCGTTCCACTTTCAGTGGTAACATGATCACCATGAAGAAGTGTTGATTCTCTCTCATATAAAGGATGAGCCAATGAGATTGAAGAGATCTCTTTGCCCATCACAGACCCCAGAATTTCAAGCTTTACACTCCATCTTTCTGAGCATGCTTCTAGTAGATCCTTTGCAATAATAAAATGTTCATTTGAGCCTTTCGCAAAAACATATTCAATATCTTCGCTTATGCACACAGCTACATTTGATGGAATCGTCCATGGGGTTGTTGTCCAAATTACAAAAGAGACTTCTTCAGTCCTATCAATTTGAAATGCTGCACATAGTGAATCAATGGATTGGGGCAACACTTTGAATTTCACATCAATTGAATGAGAGCTTTTATCTCTATACTCAACCTCAGCTTCCGCCAATGCTGATCTACAATCCATGCAAAAATGAACAGGCTTCTCGCCTTTTTCTAGATGACCATTAGCGAAAATCCTTCCCAATGCCCGAACAGTGTCAGCCTCGAAACTTTTGTTTAATGATAAATATGGATTTTCCCAATCCCCTATAACACCAAGGCGAATAAAGTCATTTTTTTGTTTATCAACCTGAGATTGAGCATATTCCCTACATGCTTTAATAAATGATTTTTTATCCCTAACGAGATCGCTGCCCTTGCCATGTTTCTTTTCAACATTTAATTCAATAGGCAGGCCATGACAATCCCAGCCAGGAACATACGGAGCATCTTTTCCGAGCAAGCTGTGAAATTTAACAGTAATATCTTTAAGCACCTTATTAACTGAATGACCCAAATGAATATCTCCATTAGCATATGGAGGCCCGTCATGGAGAATAAATTGCTCTTTTCCTTTGTTTTGGTCTCGAATTTTCCGATACAGATCTATAGAATTCCAAAATTCTAGTAATTCTGGTTCCTTTTTGGACAACCCAGCTTTCATCGATAAATCAGTTTGTGGGAGGTTTAAAGTATCCCGATATTCTTTGCTCATAGAGATTTATTCCAGTATTGTTTTAGCTTGAGATATGTCTTGAAGAATTTGTTTCTTTAAAAGATCAATGTTATCAAATTTCTTTTCATCCCGGAGCTTATTTTTGAATTCTACAGTCAATCTTTTTCCATAAATAGACTCATTAAAATTAAATATATGTACCTCAAGCACTGGCTTAGTTCCGCCAACAGTCGGTCTAACTCCCATATTTGCAATTCCATTGAATGGCTGTCCTGCAATAAAACATTTAACCGCATAAACGCCTGCGATTGGAAGTCTCTGCTTAGGAATCCATAGATTGGCTGTGGGCACTCCTATGGTTCTACCAAGCTGCTGCCCAAATACTACCTTCCCTGAAAATGTATATGGGCGCCCAAGAAGCTTCTGAGCTAAATCAAAATTACTTGTTAAAAGTGCCTCTCTAATCCTAGTTGAGCTAACTCTATGTCCATCAAACAAGACGGTTTCATTTGCAATAACCTCTGTTCCATTCACATGACCCCAATTACTTAATAGCTCAAAATCTCCTGCACGTTGAGCTCCAAACCTAAAATCATCCCCGATAATTAAATGCTTTAAATTAGCTTTAGCTAAGACTTCTTCCAAAAATATATCCGGGGTCATTGTTTTTAAAGACTTATTAAATTGCAAAAAAAAAGCAAAATCTATTCCAAAAGCTTTTAATAGCTTTACTTTTTCTCTCCATGGACAAATCCTTGGAGGCGGAATTGAGCCATTGTTGCTTGCTGCAAAGTACTCAGAAGCATGAGGCTCTGTAAAAAAAACCAAAGAAGCGCTTGAGCTCTCTTTAGCTTTATTTTTTACCTGGTTTAAAATTGCTTGATGACCAAGATGAAGCCCATCAAAGTTTCCAATTGTTCCGCTCATGGTTTGATTGGGAAAGCTTTTTTTAAAAGCCCCAATATTCCCTATGCCTCTTATTAAATACATTAACGAAAATCCTTTGCTCGGATACCTAATAAATAACTCATCCCAAAATAAACAAGCATTGATGACACTACTGCAATACTTAAGTGAAATAATCTTTGGAGTTGAGAGAGTAACTCAAAGTTAAAATGAGTATTATAAAAAACTAAGAATGATACTAATGCAAGGCTAGAGATTAATACCTTTGACGAAAATAGACTAAATACACCAGCAAAACTAATCAGACCTTCATTTTTTAAAAGAATACTTAAAATTGTCACGCTTATAAAAGCTGCGACTGAACTAGCTATTGCTAAACCTAAATGACCATATTGAAATTGAAAAGCTAATAAATAGTTAAGAATTACATTTAACAACAAGCTAACAAAAGCAATAATCATTGGTGTTTTTGTGTCTTGACGAGAAAAAAAAGCAGGCACCAAGACCTTCATTGCCATAAAGAATGGAAGTCCAAATGCAAAGCCCACTAAACTTAGGCTAGATTTTTCTACATCGATCCACAAAAAGGCTCCTCTCTGAAAAATAGTGGCCAGCAAAGGATTTGCAAAAATAGCCAGCCCAATTACCGAAGGGATAGCTAGAAAAAATACAAGCTTGAATGAATTCTCAAGCTGCAATCGAAAGGCTTGAGTATTTTTTTGAACATAAGATCTCGATAGTCCTGGCAAAAGCACTGTTCCAATTGCAATTGCAAATATACCCATCGGAAATTGGATTAAACGATCAGAAACATAGAGCCATGTTGGGCTCCCAGTCTCTAACAGAGAAGCAAATATAGTATCAACTAATAGGTTAATTTGAGCAATTCCGCCTGCAAGAATTGCTGGCATAATCAGTATAAAGAATTTCTTAACGCCTGGATTTGCGAAGTCTATTCGTGGAACTGGGATTTTTTTAATTGAAGCCAATGGAGCTATTTGGAAAAGTAGTTGTAAAAATCCAGCCAATAAAACACCCCAGGCAAGTGCCATTACAGGTATTTCAAGCGTTGGAGCAACAAGCCATGCTGCTCCAATTAAACTTATATTAAATATAAGTGGGGTGGCAGCAGGAATAGAAAACTTATTATGAGAATTCTGAATACCAGCAGCGAATGCAACAAGAGAGATGAGAGCAAGATAGGGAAACATAATTCTTAAGAGGCTAACGGCTAACTCTTGCTTTAATGAATCAAAATAAAACCCAGGTGCAAAAATTAAAATAAAAATTGGAGCAAAGATTAAAGCTAATATTGTAAAAATAAACAAAGCTGTAAGCAGGACCCCAAATAATGCATTTAAAAAGTCTTGACTTTGTTTGCCCTCTCTTTGGTCGAGATATTCAGAATAAATAGGAATAAAAGCTTGGCTGAATGCCCCTTCTGCAAAAAACTTTCTAAACACATTGGGTATTTTTAAAACAACTACAAAAATATCATGAAAAATACTTGCTCCGAGAAGAGTTGTTGTAAAAATATCGCGAATTAAGCCTGCAATTCTTGAAAGCAATGTCCAAGAACCAACCTTTATTGTTGATAAAAAATCTGAGTGTGGAACAGTTTGGTCCGCCACTTAGCTTGAGGAGTTTTCTTTTTCGAAATCTAAAGCAGCCGAATTGACGCAATATCTTAAGCCTGTTGGCTCTGGGCCATCAGTAAAAACATGACCAAGATGCGCATCACAATTAGAGCATCTAATTTCTATTCTAACTCTTGAAAGAGAATGGTCCTCTAATTCAATTATTTTTTTATTATTGGATGCTTCATAGAAACTGGGCCATCCACAACCAGCATCAAATTTTGCTTCAGATTTAAATAATTTCTCTCCGCAGCATATGCAGGCATAAATTCCATCCTCGACATGATCCCAGTACTGACCAGTAAAGGGTCTTTCTGTTCCATTCTCCTGAGTGACATGATATGACTCTGCTGAAAGTTCTTTTTTAAAATCTTCTTTTGATTTGTTAGCCATTATCTCTAATTAAATTGTTTTGATTAGTATAATCCATGACTCGCTTTTCTACTTTAAGTTTTAATGTCCCAGTTTCTTACCCAATAAATAAATACCGTATCAACAAGCGCAATCAAAACCTTGAATACATATTTAGCAGCTGCCAATACAAAAGCTTGTGAAAAAGTTAAATCGGTAGCTAGTACCCATGTAAATTGATAAATAAGAGTATCAATCAATTGAGATGCAATGGTCGAGAGATTGTTTCGAAGCCAAAGCTTTTTACCATTTGTTTTATTTTTTAAGTAATGAAAAAACCAAACATCAAATCTTTGACTGACAAGATATGCTGTCAATGACCCAATAATAAAAATAGGTGAGTAGTAAGCGAGAACTGAAATAGCGTCATGAACCTCTGCAGCAGAACCTGCTAGCTCTGATGGAAGAAATTTTGTGCTTAGAACCAATGTAACCATAACGGCTATGTTCGCAACAAACCCAAGCATTACTGCTCGATTAGCCTCTTCTTTTCCAAATTTTTCATTTAAAACATCTGTAGCAAAGTAGATTCCGGAGTAAAGAATGGCACCCATACTAACGTTGAATTGCATTCCAAAAATAGTTAACTCACTGATTTTTCCACCCTGAAGATTTCCAAGAACAATCCCAAGTATCACAGCACAGTAAAGACCGTATTTTCCAAAGAACCTATATAAAAAAATTGCAAGAGATAAGTCATAAACAACTACCAAAAGCCATAAAGTCTCTTGATTTAGTTCATTTAGCAGGAAGTCCATTTTTGCAATATTACTACATATAAATATAAATAATTGGTTACATTTATGTATTACCAAAGTTAGAATTGTTACTGAATTAAAAAAAGAGAGAGAAATGAGTGAATTAGGATTCTACAGGTTTGCGAATAATGACCCAGATGCTGTTGCTATAGTTGAACCCTCTGAAAAGGTTTGGACAAGGGGTGATTTGCTAGCAAAAACCAATCAGCTTACGCATGCATTAAGAGATTTTGGAGTGCAGAAGGGTGATGTTGTTGCAACAGTTTTACCTAACTCAGTGGAGTACTACATAGCCTATCTAGCTTGTGCACAGTCAGGCTTTTATATGGTCCCAATTAACTGGCATCTAGCTGGTCCAGAAATTGCATACATACTAGAAGATTCAGGGGCCAAAGCGTTCATTGCTTCAGGAGAAGTTCAAGCAATGGAAGAAGCATGTCAAAAAGCTGTGTCGGCAATTGATTTTCCTCTAGACGCTTGCATCAGCACTACTCAGATGGAGGGGTTTATTCACTTAGATGAGTTTGTAGGCTCTCATCCAACAGATAATCCAGAAGATAGAACTGCAGGTCAAGTAATGAACTATACATCTGGGACCACAGGAAAACCCAAGGGCGTAAAACGATCTTTAATTCCTGGAGATCCGGACGATGTGCTAAGTATGTTTGCAATGATACTCAGCTTCTTTGAAATCCAGCCACAAGAAAATAATGTTCATATAGTTGGGTCTCCCCTTTATCACACTGCTGTTTTAGTCCATTCGTCTGCGGCGCTTCACTATGGGCATTCAGTTGTATTAATGGAAAAATTTGAAGCAGAAAAAATGCTATATTTGATTGATAAGTATAAGGTGACCACAAGTCACATGGTTCCAACTCAATTCCATAGACTGCTTCAACTTCCCGAAGAAATAAAAAATAAATATGATTGTTCTTCAACTCGAGCAATGGTTCATGCAGCAGCTCCCTGCCCTATTCATACCAAACAGGCAATGATTAAATGGTGGGGTAATTCTATTTGGGAATACTACGCAGCTACTGAAGGCGGCGGAACCGTGGTTGATGCACAATCATGGTCTAAATTCCCAGGAACTGTTGGGCAAGCATGGCCAGGAGCAGAAATAAAAATCATCAATGAAGATGGAGCCCAGGCTGAAAATGATAAGCAGGGAACTGTTTTCATGAAGCTGGGTGAGGCTACTAAGTTTGAATACAAAGGTGATCAGGCTAAAACTAAAAAAGAAAGATTAGTAATTGATGATCAGGTCTATTTTACAGTTGGTGATATTGGTTATTTGAATGAAGAAGGTTACCTTTTCTTATGTGATAGAAAGATTGACATGATTATTTCTGGTGGCGCCAATATCTACCCAGCAGAAATTGAAAGTGCTTTTTTAATGCACCCAGCTATTGCTGATGTGGCAGTTTTTGGTATTCCTAATGAAGAATGGGGCGAAGAAGTAAAAGCTGTCGTTGAACTAAACTCTGGCTATCATCAATCTGATCAGTTGCAGACAGAATTAATGGAATTTGCTCAAGAGAATTTAGCAAAAATGAAATTGCCCAGAAGCATAGACTTTATTGATAAGTTGCCAAGGGACGAAAATGGAAAGCTATATAAAAGAAGGCTAAGAGACCCTTACTGGAAAGGCCATACATCTAAAGTCTAATGGAATTTAATGCAGCTGATATTTTTGAGGGCGTCGTTGACAGGATTCCTGACAGAGAGGCAGTTATCTTAGGGGCAACTAGGCTGACATATAAAGAGCTAGACGTAAGAGCAAACAAAGCAGCTAATGCTCTAAAAAATCTTGGAATCAAAAAAGGTAGCCACATAGGAATATATGCTTTTAATTGCATTGAATGGCTTGAAGTAATGCTGGGAGCTTATAAGCTTTGTGCAATTCCTATCAATATTAACTATCGCTATGTTGAGGAAGAGTTGAAATATCTTATTGAAAATGCAGACATGGAGGCAGTTTTTTTTCATCAGCAATTTAGTAACAAATTAAATAATATTAAAAATGACTTGCCCTTGTTAAAAAGTTTTATTTCTATTGATGATGGAACCAATAAAATTAGCAGTATTCAAAATAGTTTAGATTTTGAGTCTCTGATTAAAAATGAGAGTGAATCAAGACCATCGATAGATCGATCGGGAGATGATAAGTATATTCTCTACACCGGAGGTACTACAGGAATGCCTAAAGGTGTGGTTTGGCGAATGGAAGATGTTCTTATGACCTTGGGTGGTGGAATTGATGCTGTAACTGGAGAAAAATACCCTTCTCCTGAAGCTTTTGCAGATAAGTGCTTGCAAGAGCAGACAACTGCCCTCGCTTTAGCTCCTCTTATGCATGGAGCGGCCCAATGGCAAGCATTCAATGCATTTTTTTCAGGTTGGAGGTTTATTATTAATGATCAAGCTTCATTTGATGCTAATTATATTTGGGGTGTCATTGCTAAGGAAAAAGTAATGAATCTAACTATTACTGGTGATGCAATGGGAAGGCCCCTCTGTGATGCCCTGCCCTCAGCCATAGAAAGAGGCTTGGACCTCTCATCTTTAATAGTCCTAGCAAGCACAGCATCTGTTTTTAGCTCGTCGATCAAAGATATGATTTTAGATTATCTACCAAATTTATTTTTAATAGATGCAGTGGGCTCCTCTGAGACAGGGGCTACAGGTGTAAATATTCATACCAAAGATGGAAAATTAAAAGATTCAGGTGGTGGCCCCAAATTTACAAAGCCTAATTTTAGTGAAATATTAAATTTAGAGACATTGGAAATTATTCATCCCAGCGATACAGAAACAATCGGCTACCTCGCAAGAAAAGGTCATGTTCCAATTGCATACTACAAGGATAAAGAAAAATCTGAAAAAACTTTTATTAAAGTTAATGGAGAAAGATACTCAATACCAGGCGATATGGCAAAATATGAAAAAGACGGTCAAATGACCTTGCTGGGAAGAGGAAGTGTTTCAATTAATTCGGGTGGTGAGAAAATATTTCCTGAAGAAGTGGAAATGGCTCTTAAAGCACATCCAAATGTCTTTGATTGCCTTGTTGTTGGAGTTAAGGATGAGACTTGGGGTCAAAAAGTAGTTGCTGTAATCCAGCGAAGAGAAATTTCTGAACTAACCATAGATGAGCTTAAAACAAGTGCATCAAAATATATTGCAAGTTATAAAATGCCAAAAGAACTAATCTTTTCTGAGCTAATAGAAAGAGCTCCTTCGGGCAAGCCCAACTATCAGTGGGCACAAAATTATGCAAATTCTAGACTAAAAATTAAATAAAAATATGAGAGTTGAAACATACATTCCTGGTTTATCAAAAAATACTGTTGAGATAGTTAAACATGCAGAGTCTCTTGGATACGATGCGCTGGTCTCTGGGGAACTTAATAATGAGCCTTTCCTCCCGGTGCTTCTTGGGCTAGAGCATTCAAAAAAAATGATTGTAAGGACTGGATTAGCTATCGCCTTTCCAAGAAGCCCAATGACAGTTGCTAATATGGGCTGGGATTTGCAAGCATACGGAGATGGTCGCTTTCAGCTTGGCTTAGGGACTCAAGTAAAGGGACATAATGAACGAAGGTTTAGTGTTCCTTGGTCACCTCCTGCACCAAGAATGCGAGAGTATATTCTTGCAGTAAAAGCAATTTGGAATACATGGAAGACAGGTGAAAAACTTGATTTTCAAGGAGAGCATTACACCCATACTCTTATGACTCCAATGTTCACACCTCCTCCAATGGATTGTGATCTGCCACCTATTTATGTATCTGGCTTGGGTCCTGGTATGGCTAGGATTGCAGGAGAGGTAGCAGACGGATTGTTACTGCATCCAATGTGCTCTCTTCAATATATTAATGATGTCATTTTACCAGCAGTAGCTGAGGGAGCTAAAAAAACTAATAGGGACCCCAAAGAATGTGAATTACTTTGGGGTGGTTTTATTGCCACGGGTGAAACTGAAGAAGATTTAAAAACTGCAAAAAGGAATGTCGCTGCAAGAATAAGCTTTTATGCATCTACCCGCACCTATAAGCCAGCTCTAGAATTTCATGGTTGGGAAGATATCAATGAAGCTCTTCACAAACTATCTATTGAAGGAAAATGGGAGGAGATGTTTGCGCTTGTTACCGATGAGATGGTTGAAACACTTGGCTTTTGTGGGGCAGGTATCGAAGTAGCAAATGCACTTAAAGATGACCTTAGCCCTATTTGTTCAGCTGCTATGTGGAATGAAGTTGAACACCTAGGAACTGACCATTCTAAAGATGAACATGTTGCCAACTTAATTCAAATTGCCAAGGGGTAGATGCTACCATTTCTAACTCATGCCTATTCTGAGCTTTCAGAAGATTTTTACACACTTCAAGAGTGGCAAGGTTTCAATAATTCTAAAGTTGTTATTGAAAATAATATCTTGAAAAATGAGCTCGGTATGCAGGATATTGATCAACAAGAGCTTCTAAAAATTTTTAATGGTACAAAAAAAATAGATTCTTTAAAGCCATTATCAATGGTTTATTCAGGTCATCAATTTGGTCAATATGTTGAGCAGCTGGGTGATGGGAGAGGATTGCTGCTTGGGCAAATATACTCAGAAGCAGGTTTATTAGATTTACACCTTAAAGGTGCTGGAAAAACTCCCTACTCTCGCTTTGGAGATGGACGGGCTGTCCTAAGGTCTGTGATTAGAGAGTATCTTTGCGGTGAGGCGATGCATGCTCTATCAATTCCTACCTCAAGAGCTTTGATGATTGTGGGCAGCGATGAGATGGTGATTAGAGAAAAAAGTGAGTCTGCAGCCATGCTTGCAAGAACTGCAAAAACTCACATAAGATTTGGAAACTTTGAATATTTTCACTACAACAATAAACCTGAAAATGTAAAAGCTCTGGCAGATTTTTGTATCAATAACTACCCTAACTATTTTTTCCAGACTCCCAACTCATATGAAGATTTTTTTAAGGTAATGGTAAAGGAAACAGCTAATATGATTGCTCACTGGCAGGCCTGTGGCTTTAATCATGGAGTTATGAATACAGACAACATGAGCATTTTAGGGGAAACTTTTGATTACGGTCCTTATGGTTTTATGGAAGATTACTTGCCAAGCTATGTTTGCAATCATTCTGATCATCAAGGTAGATATGCATTTAAGAATCAGCCCTACATTGGTCTTTGGAATTGCTCTGCTCTAGGACATGCCCTTTCCTCACTGATTTCTGAAGAAGCTCAAGGCGAGATACTGCAAACATATGAAGAAATATTTCAAAATACCTTGGCGGAACTCTTCAGAAAAAAACTAGGTCTAGAGCAAGAGCAATCTGAGGATGCTGCTTTAATTCAAGGTCTATTGGATATTATGGAATCTGAGAAACTCGATTACACCAATACTTTTAGAAATCTCACACAAGCTCTGACCAACAAAACAACTCCAGAGCTGGATTCTGATATTGCAAAGAGCTGGATTGTCTCTTTTCAAGAAAGACATACCAAAGAAGGTTTATCTGTAGATAAAAAAGTAATCTCCATGAAGCAAGTTAACCCAAAATTTATCCTGAGAAACTACATGGCTCAAGAGGCTATTGATGCTGCGGAAGAGAGTGATTTTTCTATGTTAGAAACTTTAATAATTATTTTAACTAAGCCATTTGAAGAGCATAAGGAATATCAAAATTTTGCTAATAAATCTCCAGCCTGGGCTAAAGATTTAGAGATTTCTTGCTCATCCTAAGCATGCAATAATACTAATATGAAAAAAAGAAATATTTTAAAAGTGGTTTGTACATTTTTTGCTCTATCGATTATTGCAAGTTGTAATATCCCACTAGTTCCTTTTATCTAAAATAGTTTTCTATTTCCACATTAAAGATTTTGAATGGCATTAAAAAAATCTATGTTTATGGATTCATCTAAAGCAATTAAATTTTTATAAGAATATTTATTGAAATCATTCCTCCGAGGGTGATTAGTTCTTAAACTCTTAAACTCATCAGCAAGCTTATTTGGTGAAATACTTTTAAAATTATCAGAGATACCTTGCAAGTCTAATTCGCTTTTAAATACAGCAACGGGAAACCCATATCCATGCATATCACGAACAATATTTTTTAAGCCGTGAGGCCAATCAATTAGGTCATCTTTAGCAAGGCTACTTTCTTTAAGACAATTAAAAGCTCTAGCGCATTCTCTAGCAATCATAGTGGAACCGTTTAGCTTGCCTTCTATACTGTAGCCAGCAATATGAGGTGTTGAGATAAAAGCTTTTTTAACAGTCGTTATAGATGGGATTGGTTCATCCAACCAAACATCTGCAACATAAATTAAGTCTTGAGATTCTGCAACTAGTTCCTCGGAAACGATCCCTCCTCTAGACGTGTTGATCAAAATTTTATCTTTTAAGATGCTGGTGTGTGATTGGTTGATTAGATCACTGGTTGGATGAGCTCCCTCTAAGGAATATGGAACATGGATTGTTATTAGATCGCATTCTAATATTTTTTCCATATTAACCAAGTGATTATCTTTTAAAAAAGGGTCGCAAGCGTATACCTGTATATTGAGAGCTGAAAGTAATTGATACAACATTTTGCCTATGTTGCCATAACCAATTATTCCAACACTTTGGCGAACATTAAAAAGGCCCTCTTGAATTAGCTCGCCTAAAGCAGCCATCACATAATGAGTAACACTACTTGCATTGCAGCCTGGAGCATGTGACCAAGAAATATTTTGGCAGTCTAGGTATTGAGTATCTAAGTGATTGATTCCTGCAGTTGCTGAGCCAACAAACTTAATTTGTGAATCATTGCATAGCTCTTTGTTTACATGAACCAATGATCGAACCAACAATGCATCCACGTCTCTGAGATCATTCGAGGTAAGCTGCTCAAATTCAAAATATTTTAGCGAATACTCATCAGTAAAAAACTCAGATAACTTTTGTTCAATATGCGGAATTTGTGAGTCTGAAGCGATCTTAATCAATGGCTTTTATCTCTCCAGACAATACTTTTAATCCATCCCCATAAAGTATTGTTACCAAGTGAGTATTGATCAAGTAAATCAAAGTCATGAGCCAATTTAATAGGATCCTTAAAAAAATCTTTTCGAGTAATAAATTGACCATCGTCTAAATTTCGAATAAATGTCGCCGGATTACCTGCATAAATTGTATTATTTGGAACATCTTTTGTAACAACTGATCGAGCCCCAATAATACTATTTGCTCCAATACGTACGCCCTTGCAGATCATCGCATCCTCTCCAACCCAAACATTTTCTTCAAGAACTACAGGCTTAGGGTCACCAACAACTTTGGTCCTGTCATAAATTCCATGCCAATCAGCATCAGTGATACATGCACCATGACCAAACATGCATGAGTCTCCAATAGAAATTTTGTCAGCTGCCATAATTCTCACTCCTGGAGAAATTAAGACATAGCTACCAATATCAACAACACCTTGCCAGTCACCGGCATCCCAGCTTGTTATTTGGATGTAATCATCGGGAGCAGAAATAAAAGTTGGAAAGTCGCCAACTGAAATATTTGAACCAAATAACTTAATATATTGGGGTTTAAAAAATGCCGTTCCCTTTCCAAGATTTTTAAATTGAGGCCGAAGAAAGTGATTTACATAACGAGTGGTTAGTTTAGATATAATTTTTTTAAGCCAGTATGGCCGACTATCTTTTCTAATTTTATTTCTCCGTTTTGAGATGGTTCTTATATGATAAAGTACCGAGAAATTTCTGGGTTTATTTTTTTGAAAAAATTACTAAAAGAGCTAAAACAACTACTTAAAATAGGTATTCCAATCTATGGATCTCAGATCTCATATATGGGTATGGGTGTCACAGATACAATTGTCGCAGGACAAGCAAGTGCGCTCGATTTATCGGGTCTTGCAATTGGGAATGCTCTATCTTTTCCAATCTATTTTCTTTTAGGTGGATGTTTATTTGCTGTTACTCCCATTGTTGCCCAGCTTTTTGGCGCAAGAAAATATACAGAAATTGGTCAAAAGGTCAGAGAAATACTTTGGGTTAGCTTTGCTATAGGGTTGATTGGTTTTATTGCTTACAGGAATTTAAGCTTCTTCATCCCTTTCTTTGATATTGATCAGGATATTGCAATAATCTCAGATGGTTACCTAAAAGCTATGTCCTATGGCTTTGTTGCAAATATGATATTTACTTGCTTGCGTTGTTGCAGCGAGGGTATGGGTCTAACCCTTCCAGTCTTCTGGGTAGCATTTATTGGTATGTTATTAAATATCCCATTGGATATTATCTTTGTGTATGGTTATTTCGGCATACCATCAATGGGTGGTGTTGGATGTGGAATTGCCACCTCCATTAATGTCACAATAGAGCTGCTTGTATTAATACTCATATTGCTAAAAAAGAAAGATTATCTACCTATAGAATTATTTTCTAAATTTTCACCGCCTAATAAGGCTACAACAATTGAGGCTCTTAAGCTTGGGCTTCCAATTGGGTTTGGGGTCTTTGTGGAGCTTAGTATGTTTTCAGGAGCAGCACTAATTATTGGATCTCTTGGTGCAAAGATTATTAGTGCGCACACGGTAGCTATCAATATTGCAAGTGTCTTTTTTATGCTACCTCTGTCTATTGGATTGGCATCTGCTACAAGGGTTGGAAATTTAGTTGGTGAAGAGAATATGCGTCAAGCCAGGTATGCCTCCTATGTCGCAATTTTGATTTGTTTACTTGGTGCATGCCTCAATACTTTTGCAATACTTTTTTTTAGCACAGCTCTTGTTTCACTTTACTCTTCTGACTTTGAGGTGATTAGCATTGCTATAAATTTATTGGTATTTGCTGCAATTTTTCAGATACCGGATGGATTGCAAATGGGTGCTCTTGGAAGCTTAAGAGGCTATAAAGATACCTTTGGTCCAATGCTAATGCTAATTTTAACATATTGGTTTATTGCACTACCGGCAGGCTATTACCTTACTTACAAAGGTATAAACGAACCAATGGGTGCTGCAGGAGTATGGATTGGAATGATCGCAGGGTTAACCGCATTTTCAACATTAATTATTCCAAGATTAAACTATATCAGTAGAAAGTTTATAGCTAGGTCTAACCAAGAACCTCTTTTGCCTTAGATCCAATTTGCAGTAGGTTTTCTGCAATATGCACACCACATTCTTCTAGTTTTTTAATTTTATCCGCTGCAGTTCCTTTGCCGCCAGCGATAATTGCCCCTGCATGACCCATTCTTTTTCCTGCTGGAGCAGTTTGACCTGCTATATAAGAAATCACTGGCTTAGAAACATGATCACGAATATATTCTGCTGCTTCTTCTTCAGCTGTACCTCCAATCTCACCAACCATGACAATGGCTTTGGTTTGATCATCTGCCTCGAAGAGTTTTAATACGTCGATAAATGAAGTACCAGGTATCGGATCTCCACCTATACCAACGCAAGTACTTTGACCAAGACCTAAATCAGTGGTTTGTTTAACAGCCTCATAAGTTAAGGTACCGGACCTTGAAATAATACCAACTGAACCCTCCATATGAATACTGCCTGGCATGATTCCTAACTTTGCTTCTCCAGGAGTAATAATTCCTGGGCAGTTAGGGCCAATTAATTGAATGCCAAGTTCATCAATTCTCTTTTTAACGATCAGCATATCAAGAGTAGGCACGCCCTCAGTAATGCAAATAATTAGTTTAATGCCTGCGTCAGCAGCTTCTAAAATTGAATCTTTGCAGAAAGGAGCTGGAACAAAAATAATTGATGCATTTGGCTGAACAGCCTCAACAGCATCATGAACTGAATTGAAAACTGGAGCACCAAGATGAGTTTGTCCGCCTTTTCCTGGGGTAACTCCACCAACAATATTGGTTCCATATTCAATAGATTGCTCAGAATGCAAGGTAGCTTGAGAGCCGGTAAAGCCTTGAACTAAAAGACGTGTATCTTTGTTAACTAATATACTCATTTACTTAACTCCACTGCTTTTTTCGCTGCATCTTCAAGATTATTTAAACTAACAATTTCAGCATTTGATTTGGCAAGAATATCACTGCCGATATCAGCATTGTTTCCCTCTAATCTCACCACTACTGGAATTGAGACACCGACTTCCTCAATAGCAGCTAAAATACCTTCAGCAATAAGATCGCACCTTACAATTCCACCAAAAATATTTACAAGAACTACATTAACCTCCGGATCAGCTAAGATTAATTTGAAAGCTTTGGACACTCTCTCTTGAGTTGCTGTTCCTCCAACATCTAAAAAGTTTGCCGGCGATCCTCCAAAATACTTAATTGTATCCATTGTTCCCATAGCTAAGCCTGCTCCATTGACCATACAGCCGATATTTCCTTCAAGGGAAACATAACTTAAATCGTTCATTGCAGCCTCTGACTCTCTTGGATCCTCTTGAGATGGATCATGCATTTCTTGAATTTCTGGCTGCCTATAAACAGCGTTGGAATCTATATTAATTTTTGCATCCAAACAATGGAGCTTGCCGCCTTGTGTAATAACCAGTGGATTGATCTCAAGTAAGCTAAGGTCGTGTGAGATAAATAGATCCGTAAGCTGAGGTAGCATTTTTAAGAATTGTTTAGACTGATCAGCATTTAACCCCAAAACCTTTGAAATTTTTCTTGCTTGAAAAGCCATAGGCCCTGTTAGCGGATCTATTGGTTCATAGATAATTTTTTCCGGTGTTTTATCTGCAACTTCTTCAATATTTACTCCACCTTCACTAGATCCAATAAATACTATTCTTTGAGTTCCTCTATCCACAACAGCACTTAGATAAAGCTCTTTATCAATATCGGTACATTCTTCAACCAAGATTGAGTTTACTAACTGACCATTGGAATCAGTTTGGTAGGTTACCAATCTTTTCCCCAGCCAGTGCTTTGCAAACTCCACCGCCTCATCTGGAGTATTAACAAGCTTTACCCCACCTGCTTTACCTCTTCCGCCTGCATGAACTTGAGCCTTCACCACCCACTTACTTCCCCCAATATCTCTGCAAGCGTTAACTACATCTTCTGCTGAAGTAATAACCTTATTTTTTGAAACGGGTAAACCAAATTTTGCAAAAAGCTCTTTACCTTGATATTCATGAAGATTCATTTTTTTCTATTTCCTATATGTATTGCCTGGCCATTAACAGCCATCGCTGCTTCATGCAATGCTTCAGATACAGTAGGATGACTAAAAATAGTCAATCCAAGGTCTTCAGCACTTGCTCCAAATTCCATTGCAACAACACCCTGCTGAACAATGTCTGCAGCAGAGGGTCCAAATGCATGAACGCCAAGTATTGTATCTGTTTTTTCATCTGCTATAACCTTTATGAAGCCTGTACTTTCTCCAGATGCTAAGGCCCTTCCACTTGCTGCAAATGGGAAAGATCCTGTTTTGAATTTTATACCCTCTTCAGAAAGCTCTTGCTCATTTTTTCCAACCCATGCAACTTCTGGATGAGTGTAAATCACAGATGGAACAAGTTCATATTCCATTTCTGCATGTTTACCTGCAATTCTTTCAACAACCATAATTCCTTCTTCTGAAGCTTTATGCGCCAACATTGGCCCTCTTACAACATCTCCCACTGCCCAGATATTTTTGATATCGGTTTCACAAAAATCATTGACAGGTATGAAACCGCGATCATCTAGAGACAGGCCGCAGCTATCATGAAAGAGATTTTCTGCATTTGGCCTTCTGCCCACGGCAACAATTAATTTATCAACAGTTATGTTGGATACATTTCCATCATTTTCATAAGTTACTATGACTTCTTTTTTATTAGATTTAGCTGAAGTAACTTTGCAACCCAAGTTAATATTCAATCCTTGCTTATTAAATTCTCTTAAAACTTCCTTTGCAATTCTTTTATCAGCCATGGGTAAAAAATCATCCATAGCCTCAAGAACAGTAACCTCAGATCCCAATCTTGCCCAAACACTTCCTAGCTCTAGCCCAATCACTCCCGCACCAATAATTGCAAGTTTTTTTGGAACTGTTTGAAACTCTAGAGCCCCTGTGCTGTCTACAATGTTATTTGAATTAATCTTTGCAACTGGGATGTTTATTGGTGAGGATCCAGTAGCAATAACAATATTTTTTGTGTCTAAAATTTCAATATTATCTTCGAATGAAACTTCAACTTTAGTTGAGTCAATAATTTTAGCTTGTCCAGAAATTTGAGTTACTTTGTTGGCTTTAAAAAGACCTGAAACTCCGGAAGTCAATTGAGCAACAATTTTACTCTTCCTATTCATCATTTTTGGGATATCTATCTTAGGCTTACTAACTTCAATTCCATGCTCTGAGAAATGATTGTGAGCATCTGCATATCGATGCGAGGAATCAAGCAAAGCTTTTGAAGGAATGCAGCCAACATTTAAGCAAGTGCCTCCCAACTGAGAGCTTCCATCATCATTAGATAATTTTTCAATGCAGGCTGTTTTCAGCCCAAGTTGAGAGGCTCTGATTGCAGCAACATATCCTGCAGGCCCGCTTCCTATAACAACAACATCATACATTTTTAAGCCTCATATATTTAATAAAAGTTTTTCTGGGGATTCTAATTGGTCCTTGATAGCAATAAGAAAAGCTACAGCTTCTTTCCCATCAAGCAACCTATGGTCATAACTCAGAGCTAAATACATCATGGGTCGAATTACAACCTCTCCGTCTATTACAACGGGTCGATCTTGAATGGTGTGCATGCCTAATATTGCTGTTTGAGGTGCATTCAAAATTGGAGTAGAAAGCAAAGAGCCAAACACCCCTCCATTGGAGATGGTAAATGTGCCGCCCTGCATCTCTGAAATTGAGAGCTTACCATTTTTAGCTTTTTCTGAGTAATCTAAAATTGATTTTTCAACATCTGCCAACCTTAAATTGTCTGCATCTCTGATGACTGGAACAACCAATCCTCTCTCAGTGGAAACAGCAACACCAACATCTTGATACCCATGGTAAACAATATCTTTACCGTCAATTGAGGCATTCACCACTGGAAACTTTTTTAATGCCTGTACTGCAGCTAAAACAAAAAAGCCCATAAAACCAAGCTTTACTCCATGTTCTGCTTCAAAATCTTTTCCATATTTTGCACGCATATTTTTAATTGGCTTTAAATCAACTTCATTAAAAGTTGTTAACATTGCAGTTTCTTGCTTAACGCTGAGCAACCTCTGGGCAATTGTTGACCGCAATCTAGACATCGGCACTCTCTCTTCTTGTCTGCCATCAGACTTTCTTGGAACTTTAATAGCAGCTTTTGTTTCTCCAGAGTCTGAAAGATGTGTATTATTTTTTGAATCTAAATGATTGACTACATCTGCTTTAGTAATTCTTCCATCTTTTCCTGAACCTTCAATACTCTCATGATCTAATTGATTTTCTTTAAGTAATTTTTTTACAGCTGGGCCATTTTCTTTAGTTTTAGTTTCTTTTGAAGGTTTAATTTTTTGTTGAGCTTCGGTCGATGGCGCTGGGGCATTCTGGCTATCAGCTACATCTAAAATCTCTGACTGAGATTCTTTTTTAAATTCTGCGATTAATTCGGCACTTAAAACTATCTCTCCAGCTGGCTTAAGAACTTTTGAGATAACTCCATCGAATGGTGCCACAACCTCTAAAACTACTTTATCAGTTTCAATTTCAGCAATTACCTCATCCTGTTTTACAGGCTCTCCTTCTTTCTTTACCCAGTTTGCGATAGTTCCATCCGCTACTGATTCAGGAAATGTGGGTGATTTTATTTCAGTTGACATAATATTTTCTCTAAGATGTTAAAGCCTCTGTTACTAAAGCTTCTTGTTGTTGATGGTGTAACTTATTTAAACCTACTGCTGGAGCTGCAGAAGCCTTGCGACTTACTAACTCGATTTGATTGCCATTAATCCTATCAAGGACTATTTGCAACCTATGTCGATGACTGAACCAGGCCCCTTGATTGCTTGGCTCTTCTTGGCACCATGTAAAATTCTTTACATTTGAGTAGGCTTTAATTATTTTCTCAAGTGTGTCGTATGGAAAAGGATAAAGTTGCTCAATTCTTACTAGGGCAACGTTTTCAATGCCTAGCTCCTCTCTTTTTGAGAACAAATCATAATAAACCTTGCCTGAACACATAATAACTTTTTCTACTTTTTCTGGATTTGGGTGCTGATCATCAATCACGTATTCAAAATGACCATCGGTTAAATCTTCTATTAATGATACTGCTTGAGGATTTCGAAGCAGGCTTTTAGGAGAAATAATAATTAGCGGTCTTCTCATTTTACGAATTGTTTGCAATCTCAAAAGGTGATAGATCTGAGCAGGCGAACTGGGAACACATACCTGAATATTTTCATTTGCACATAACTGCAAGAATCGTTCTAACCTAGCACTGCTATGCTCTGGACCTTGTCCTTCATAACCATGAGGCAAGAGCATAACTAAGCCTGAAAGCCTCTCCCATTTATGCTCAGCCGACACAATAAATTGATCGATAACTACTTGCGCTCCATTAACAAAATCTCCAAATTGAGCCTCCCAAATCACTAATCCAGAAGGGCGCGTAGCAGAGTAACCATACTCAAAACCTAAAACAGCCTCTTCAGATAAAAGTGAATCATAAATATCAATTGTAGTATCAGCACTTTCTGCTATTTGTACTAAGGGCATGGAACCTTCGCCATCTTTTTGATTTAAAACAACAGCATGCCGATGAGAAAATGTCCCTCTTCTGATGTCTTGGCCTGTAAATCGGATCGGGTAACCATCATCTAACAAGGTTGCGTATGCCATATTCTCGGCAAACCCCCAATTAATTGGTAATTTACCAACAGCCATTTCTAACCTGTCAGAGAATATTTTTTTTACTTGCCTCTGCACGACAAAGGCTTCAGGTGGGGTGAATGCTATCTTGGCAAGTTTTTGGAACCTTGTCTTATCAATTGATGACTCAATTTTTACATCGCCTATCTGATTGATATAGGGAGTCCAATCAAACCACATTGATTTATTAGGTTTTGTTGCTAGGTTATGGGCAACGGAATTACCTTTTTCTAATGTAGATCTATATTTTTTTTCTGCTTCATCACAATCTAATACGGAGGTAACATTCTGTCTAATAAGTTCTTCCTGATAAGAATCCTTCACGGAAGGATGGGCAGCAATTTTTTGATACATGAGTGGCTGAGTTGATGATGGCTCATCAGCCTCATTGTGACCTCTTCTTCTATAACAAAATAAATCTAAAATAATATCTTTTTTAAAGTTATGCCTATACTCGCAAGCTAATTTAGCTGCAAATACGACCATTTCAGGGTCATCTCCATTTACATGAAGAATGGGAGCTTCTATCATTTTTGCTACATCCGTAGCATATTGTGTGGAGCGAGAGTCTTCTTCATTGGACGTAGTAAAACCAATTTGATTATTTACAATTACATGAATTGTCCCTCCAACTCCATAACCTCTGGTTTGTGACATTTGAAGGGTTTCCATTACCACTCCTTGCCCAGAAAAAGATGCATCGCCATGAATGAGAATTGGAACAACCAATTCTTTATTCGTATCTTTTAACCTATCTTGCCTGCCACGAACCGAGCCCAAAACCACTGGATCAACAATCTCTAGGTGAGATGGATTATTGGCCAAAGAAACATGAATCTCTCCATTAGGCGTCAGGATATTTGTTGAAAAACCAAGATGGTATTTAACATCTCCCGTACTCGCACCCTCTAATTCAAAGTTTTCTTCAAACTCTGTGAATAGTTCTTTGGGTGATTTTCCTAAAACATTAACCAGCAGGTTTAATCTGCCTCTATGTGCCATTCCAAAACAAATTTGCTCTGCACCAAAAATACCGCAATTCTGAATGAGACTATCAACCAATGGAATAAGAGATTCTGCCCCATCAATTCCAAATCTTTTCATGCCCGGATATCGAGATGCTAGAAATTTAGCAAGGCCCTCAGCAGAGCTTAAACGTTTTAAAATATATTTTTTTTCATTGGCATTAAAATTGAGCTTTCCAAGATTAGGCTCTAGACGTTGCTGAAACCATGTTCGCTCAGATAAAGAGGAGATATAGTTGTACTCGATTCCTAAGGTGCCGCAATATATCTTTTCTAGTCCATCAATAATCTCTGATAAAGTCGCATTATTTTTTCCTATCTTTAAAGTATCTGTTTCAAATACCTCCGATAAGTCTGAGTTATCTAAGCCATGAAATTCAAGATCAAGATCATCACAATGACGCACAAGTTTTAAACCTAATGGATCTAGTTTGGCTTTTTGATGACCCCTATTTCTATATGCTTGTATTAGCTGTATAACTTTTACCTGTTTTAAATGGGTAGTGTTTATCTCAGATTGGACTGCAAGAGGTTGATTGATTGGCTCCTCTTTAAATCTATTAATTACATCCTGGTGGGATCTTTCACCCTGGGACCCTTCAACCCGAGGCAAGGAATCAAAATAGATTTTCCAATCATCTGGAATGGATGTTGGATCTTTTAAATATAACTCATATAAAGATTCTAAATATGAGCTCTGGGCACCTGAGGTATGTGAGGTAGACCAGAATGCCTCCATGTTGTTCATTTGAAAACCTAATTAGCCCCGTCAGAAATAATAATATCTTGTTTCTTTTTGTTGGAAAGAAGTATTGATTTGATCTCACCAATTGCATGGTTAGGATTAAGATCTTTAGGGCATACATTTACACAGTTCATAATGCCGTGGCATCTGTAAACACTGAATGGGTCTGATAATGCTTCGAGCCTCTCAGAAGTTTTTGTATCCCTGCTATCAGCAATAAACCTGTAAGCTTGCAACAATGCAGCTGGGCCAACAAATTTATCTGGATTCCACCAAAAAGAAGGGCAGCTTGTTGAGCAACACGCGCATAATATACATTCATATAAACCATCAAGCTTGTCTCTATCTCCTGGAGTTTGCAGTCTTTCTTCGGTTGGAGGCACGCTATCGTTTTGTAAAAACGGTTTAATTTTGTCGTACTGCGCATAGAATTCTGTCATATCAACCACAAGATCTCGGATAACAGGCAATCCTGGCAAAGGCCTTAATTCAATTTTATTATTTTTAATAACTTCAGAAATTGGGGTTATGCATGCGAGGCCATTTTTTCCATTAATATTCATCCCATCAGAACCACATACCCCTTCTCTGCATGAACGCCTATATGAAATAGAAGTATCTTGCTCTTTAAGGATATTCAATAATTCCAGCAACATAATATCTTTTTCTGGTTTTTTAATAGAGTAAGTTTGCGTGTAAGGGAACTTATCTGTTTCTGGGTTATATCTATAAATATTTACATCAATCATTATTCAATCTCTTTAAAAAAATTAATATGTTCTAACCTTGGGTTCAAAAGTTTCAACCTGCGCAGGCTCAAAGTTGACATCTCTCTTACTTAAAGCCTTTTGAATTGGATCATATAGAGAATGGCACAGCCAATTCTCGTCATCTCGCTCCTTATAATCATCTCGAGCATGAGCGCCCCTACTTTCGGTTCTCTCAAATGAAGCTATTGCAGTTGCCTCTGCCACTTCAAATAAATTTTGAAGCTCAAGAGCCTCAACTCTATTTGTATTAAATGCCAGGCTCTTATCCTTAAGGTGTAAGTTAGATATTTTTTCTCTAATGTCTTGAAGTGCGGCCACGCCCTTTTCCATAAAATCACCTCTGCGAAAAACTCCAAAGTAATTTTGCATAACAGATTGAAGCTCGCGTTTTACTTCTGCAACCTCATATCCTTCAGTTGATGCATTGAGTTTATTGAGACCATCTAAAGCTTTATTGATATCATCGCTGCTAGCATCAGAAACACCACCGCCAGTTTTGAGTGACTCTTGAATATGTAGACCAGCAGCTCGACCAAAGACAACTAAATCTAGTAGAGAGTTACCGCCAAGTCTATTGGCCCCATGAACAGATACACACGCAGCCTCTCCAACAGAGAATAAGCCAGAAACTATTTCGTCGGCACCATTGGACTGGGTATATGCTTGTCCGTGAATGTTTGTTGGCGTTCCGCCCATCATGTAGTGACAAGTAGGCACAACAGGAATTGGATTGTAGATTGGATCCACTCCAGCAAATGTTCTTGAGAGTTCACATATCCCTGGTAATTTTGCATTTAAAACATCTGCGCCCAAATGATCCAATTTTAAAAATACATGATCTTTATTTTCACCACACCCTCGACCTTCTAAAATTTCTAAAACCATAGATCTAGCAACAACATCTCTTCCCGCTAAATCTTTAGCATTTGGGGCGTATCTCTCCATGAATCTCTCGCCATCTGCATTTATTAAGTAGCCACCTTCTCCTCTGCAACCCTCAGTAACCAATGAGCCGGCTCCATAAATGCCAGTTGGGTGAAATTGCCACATCTCCATATCTTGAGCGGGAAAGCCTGCTCTCAGTGACATTCCTAAGCCATCTCCTGTATTAATTAGGGCATTTGTTGTTGATGAATATATTCTTCCAGCCCCTCCAGTTGCCATCACTGTTGCCTGGGATTTCAGGTAAGCAACTTCTCCAGATTCAATAGAGAATGCAATTACGCCTGTCACTTCTTTTGATTGATTAAGCACCAAGTCAACTGCAAACCATTCATTTAAGAAGTTAGAACCTTCCTTTATGTTATTTTGATAGAGAGTGTGCAGGAGCGCATGTCCAGTTCTATCGGCTGCTGCGCAAGTCCTTGCAGCCTGACCACCTTTTCCAAAATCTTTTGATTGGCCTCCAAAGGGTCGTTGATAAATCCGACCACTCTCTGTTCTAGAAAAAGGAAGTCCCATATGCTCAAGTTCAAAAACAGCTTTTGGCCCTTCTGAACACATATACTCAATAGCATCTTGATCACCGATATAATCAGACCCCTTAACAGTGTCATACATGTGCCACCTCCAATCATCATTGGGATCATCGCTTGCAATTGCACATGTTATGCCGCCTTGTGCTGACACGGTGTGAGATCTAGTTGGAAAAACTTTTGAAACCACCGCGGTTTTTAAACCAGACTTTGCTAGCTCAAGCGAGGTTCTCATTCCGGAGCCACCACCACCAATAATTAAGGCATCAAATTCAAATGTTTTAATGTTTGAAGAATTATAAATTTCCATATTAAGACCAGATAATTAAAAGATAAGAAATAACAAGTGATAAACCAAGTAGAACAAAAAAGAATTCAAAACCTTTTCGAAGGAAATCAGCATAAGTTGAAAGGTATGGAGATAAAAAACCTAATGTTCGTTTTGTTAAATAGTCAGTACCAATTGTCCAGAGTCCAACAAATGCGTGAAGACATGCAAGAATTATAAAAAGAGTGATTAGCAGTTTAAACGTAAGACTTTCATTAAAAAATTGAAAACTAAATCGGCCAGTTAGGCTGATGAATTCAATATATCCAAGAAATAGTAAAAAATAGATAGCTGTATATCTCTGAAGATACCAAAGAGTTTTGCCTATATTCATACAAGGACCCAGATAGTTAACATCGCATTGACTGCAAATAAAAGTAATGCAATGACTGCCGACCTATTAGATGCTAAAAGAGTCTCGCTAATAATATGAAAATCCATCAACATATGTCGCAAGCCAGCAATAATATGATATTGAAAAATTAGAATATTAAAAAGGACAAATGTTCTTAATAAAGTAGAAGATTGGTAGCTTTCGATAAATAGATCATATGATAGTTGACTATCTAGTAAAATATTTAATATATAAGCTGATGCCGGAAGAACTAAAAAAAAAATTAACATGCCAGAAACTCTATGTGTTATTGATAAAAGAGCAGATAGCGGCAGCTGTATCTTAAATAAATTAATATAAACTGGTTTAGTTGACATTTGTTCCTTTTTTGGTGCTGTACAGGCCTAAATTATACGGAATTTAAAAAAGAAAATCTTACTTTTTTGATTTTTTTACGTGTTTTACTAGTCTTTTTTTCTTTTTAATTTGTCTTGCAGAAAGTTCATTTTTTTTACCTTCAAATGGGTTATCTCCCTTTTTAAAAATAATACTAAGTTCAACACTTTGAAGCTTCAGCTCTTCTCTAAAAGAATTAATTAAATACCTCTTGTAGTTTGCTGGGATTTTGCTCGAGAAGTTTGAGTGAATTATAAATTTGGTTGGATGCACTCCTCCAAAATGTATGTATCTCATTTTTACTTGTCGACCTGCAATACTTGGGGTGTTAGTTGAGTTAGTAAATCGTGAGAGTAATTTATTTAACTTTCCAGTAGAGAATTTTGTTGTAGCAACTTTATGAACTTTTGCCAATGTATCAAAGAGCCTTTTAAAACCCCGCTTATGCAATGCTGATATTTGCATTAGCAATAAATCATTTAAAGCTGAGTTTTGAAATTTTTTTGTTTCTTGCAAATTAGTTATCTGCTCAGGGGTTAGCTCATCAATTTTATTTAAGGCAACAACAACTGGCTTTCCATATTCTCTTATTAAATTTAAAATTCTTAGATCCTGATCCACGACTCCGTCAGAAGCATCAATGATCATCAATACTATGTCGGATTCATCTACAGCATGCATGGCCCTAACATAAGAAAAATATTCCACAGCATGACTTTGTTTGTATTTTTTTCTTATCCCGGCTGTATCTATAAATACAAATTGCTCTTCATCAAACTTAAAAGGGACATGGATGGAATCAATTGTTGTTCCTGGAATCTCTGAAACAATTAAACGATCTTGCTTTGTAAATTGATTAATAAATGTTGATTTGCCTGCATTCGGTCTGCCGATAACAGCTATTTTTGTTCCAGCCACTTCCTCATCATCATTAACATCTTCATTAAAGTTTTCTGCTATGAATGACTGTAATTCTTTTATTCCTCTTGAATGCTCTGCGCTAATCTCTAAAATCTCTCCAGAACCTCTCTGCAAAAGATCTTCCTTAGCATTTGATCTTTTCTTAATATCAATCTTATTGAGAACTACGCGAAAATTTTTATTCATTTTTCGTATAGTCTGGAATAAATCAATATCATCGGCTGTGAGCTCCTCCGATGAATCAATAAGCAATAGAATAAGGTTTGAATCCTCTGCTGCTATTAGTGCTTGCTCCGTAATCGCAGCACTAAACTCAGTAACCTCAGATCCAACACCGCCAGTATCTATAATTAAGTATTTTTGATCTTTGATCGTCGTATAGCCAAAGTTTCTATCTTTCGTTAGACCTGAAAAATCAGAAACAATTGCATTTCTGCTTTTAGTTAACTTGTTAAATAAAGAGGATTTGCCAACATTTGGTCGGCCAAGAATTGCTATTGAATTTAACATTTTTAAAGATCATTTTAGAGCGTAACTGCAACTATATTAGATTCCTGGTCAATAATATAAGCAGACTCTCTAAAAGTAATAATGCTCATTATAGGATTTCCTGAAACCTTTTTTCGACCTACAGTTATCCCTGTTAAAGGGTTAATTACATGAAGGTATCCTTCTAAATCTCCAACCAACATTAAATTTTTAAAAGTTGCTCCATTTGATAGTTGCCTGCGTGAATACTCTTCTGAGCTCCAAGAGGGAGCCAAGTTTGCCAAAGAAAAAGATAAAATTGAACCATCTTCTTCCAATACCATAATCATATTATTCGCGATAACTGGAGAGTGAAAAGATGATGCATTAGAGTTCCAAACAGGTCTTTTTTGAGCCACGTCAAATGCGGTTATATTACCTTGGTAGTTTGTAGCAAAAATTAGTTGCTTAGCTAGAACTGGTGCAGAGTCTCCATCTATAAGGTTTTCTAATTCTGATGAACCCTCAACAAAGGAGATAGGTCCATCCCATAGAAAAAAACCTGTGTCTAGCTGAAAAGCTGCAAGGCGACCATTGTCAAAGCTTGAAAAGACTATTCCATTTTCTACGATAGGCTCACCAGTTCCACGAACAGTTAATGCTGGTAATTGAGATCTAAATGACCATTTAATTTCACCCGTTGAAGAGTTTAAAGCAACAAGCTCACCAACAGAATTTTTAACAAGCACTAAAGAAGCATTCACAACCGCATTAGAAAGCACTTCGCCGCCAATATTCTTTTCCCAAAGAATTTCTTTGGTCGCTGAATCAAGAGCTATAACAAATCCATTTGTATCAGAGACAACCAACTTTCCAAATCCTGCAGCTATACCTGCAGATAGCTCTCTTTCTAGGGCTATTTTCCAATTCATTTTTCCAGATTGCGGGTTATTTGAAACAATATTTCCCTCCGGGTCGGCAATTAACATTTCACCAGAATAAAAAGATGGCTTAAATGAGCCCAAAGTATTGCTACCTTTAAATGATTTTTTCCATTGAATAGATACAGGAAATTCATTTTGAATAGATTGAAGTTCAACTGGCTCAACAGTCTCCTCTTCTGATTCATCTGACCAAAAAGCTAGCGTTGAGCAAGAAGAAATTAAAATTAAAGAAAAGCTTAGTAATAAATTTTTATGCATTGGTTTTACTGAGTAATATTATTAACCTTCATTTTTAAAAGAGATTTTTGAGATTCATCTATGGTATTCTCAATCGCTAGTGAAAATTGATCTAACGCTAAATTATTTTTCTTAAGACCCAACAATGCATCTCCTTTCAATTCATATACTAATGGATGCTCAGAATCTGAGTTAAAAGATTCCAAGGCTTTTAGAGCATTAGAATAATTATTCTTACTTAACTCAATTCTTGCAATGTTGAGCTGAGCAATGGAATTAAGTAAATCATTACCAAATAGACCAGAAGATATTTGTGAAAGTTCTTGAAACTCTAACAAAGCGCTTTCTAAATCGCCCTCTCTAGCAAGAGATGAACCTCGAATCATTCTTGCAAGCTGTCCATAGCCTGTATTTGCATATTTTTCCTGCAAGGAATTAAAATTAATATTTGTTTCATCGGAGTCTGCCGATTCAGCTGCGAGTCCAGTAAACCATGCATCATATATTTCAGCTGCTCGAGCATTTTGATTTGAGGTGAACGATTGATAGCTTATTGAGGTGATTAAAACTATTGATATCAAAGCGAACCCAATTAAAAGAAAGTTTTTATTATCTTTAAAAAAATTTACAATCGCTGCAAATCTTTCTTCATCTGAATTAAACTCTGCCATTTTATCTCCTAAAGATTTGTATATTTATTTAATAATTCTTCGACGCTCAACAACTCTTGCTCTCCATCCTCGCCAAGGTCTTTCCAAATTATTTTTCCACTTTGTAATTCGTTGTCACCAATAATAATTGCAAAATTACAATTATTTTTATTTGCCCTTCTAAGCTGAGATTTCAAACTTCCTGCGCTTAAAAAAGTATCTAAGGTAACCTTATTATTTGACCTTCTGAGATCATCGGCTATTTTATAGGTTTTTTTCTCAATCTGCTCCCCTGTAATAATAAATGCGGTTTTTTGAGGTAAAGATTGGTTTGAAACCTTCAATAATTCAATAATTCTTTCTAAACCAATGGCAAAACCTATAGCATGCATATCTTTGCCACCTAGTTGGCCTGAAAGATTGTCATACCTTCCACCACCAAGAAATGCATCTTGAGCTCCAAGGTCTTTTGATACAACCTCAAAAACAATTCCAGTGTAGTAATCCAAGCCCCTGACTAGAGAATGATCAATTTGAATATCACATTTACTTTCATAGCTTTTAACAAGGTTGTTTAAAAAAATCTTTGAGTCTTTAGAAATATAATCTTGAAATTTAGGGGCATCTTTTAAAAGCTCTTGAGTTGAGTGCTCTTTGGAATCCAAGATCTTTAAAGGATTAAAGTTTAGCCTTGATTGATCTTTTTCATGCAAATCTTGAATATGGGGAGATAAAAAAGATACCAAAGCATTGCAAAAATTTACTTTTGCTTCGGAGTCACCCAAATGATTTATTTTGATGGTATATTCACCGATCCCAAGGAGTTGATTAATCTGCAAAACCATAGATATTAATTCATATTCTGAAATGCCCTCTTCAAAACCAAGATACTCCACTCCAACTTGATGAAATTGTCTAAACCTTCCTTTTTGAGGTCTTTCGTAGCGAAACATTGGTCCTTGATACCATAATTTATGCTTTTCATGCTCTTGTTTTTTTTGAATAACAGCTCTAATGACGCTCGCTGAACCCTCTGGTCTCAAGCTAATGCTGTCATCATTGCGATCCAAAAATGAATATAGCTCTTTATTCACAATATCAGATGAATCTCCCACCGATCTTCCAAACAGCTCAGTTGATTCTAGAACAGGGGTTCTGATTTCTTTGGTATTGAATGAATTAAATATTTCTACAAGTTTTGATTCTAGGAGATGCCATCGTTCCAAATCTTCTGGAAATAAATCTGGCATACCTCTTAATGATTGAATTTTCACTTCTTAACCTTTAGCAATAATATTTGATGATTTTCTTTTTTCAAGTTGCTCTCTTACTTGATCCTCTATTGTATCAACAAGTTTCTCATTAGAGACTTTTTTTGAAGGGGTGCCATTGACATAAAGTAGATTGCTGGGTCCTCCAGTAAGGCCCACATCAGCTGCCTTAGATTCACCTGGGCCATTTACATAGCAACCTATAATTGCAACTTCTAAATCTTCAGATATGCCTTCAAACCTATTTTCTAACTCATTCACGACTTCAATGACATTAAAATTTTGTCTTGAGCAGCTAGGGCAGGCAACAATCCTAATCCCCCGGCTCCTTAAATTTAAACTTTTCAAGATATCCCAACCAATCTTAATTTCATCTATCGGATCAGATGCAAGGGAAACTCGGATTGTGTCTCCGATGCCCTCTGATAAAAGCATGCCAAGGCCTATAGATGATTTCACTGATCCAGCTCTATAACTGCCAGATTCTGTAATGCCTAAGTGCAATGGTTGATTGAGTAATTTAGAAAATTTTCTATAACTTTCTACAGTCATTTGAATATTTGAAGCCTTTAAACTTAACTTAAAGTTTGTAAAATTATACCTATCTAAAATCTCGACATGTCTCAATGCTGACTCAACTAGAGCATCAGAATTAGGCTCCCCATATTTTTTTTGTAAATCTTTTTCTAGTGAGCCAGCATTTACCCCTATTCTGATTGGAACATCATGATCTTTTGCAGCTTGAATAATTTGCTGAACTTTGTTTTCTTTGCCAATATTACCAGGATTAATTCTGAGGCAATCAGCTGAATCAGCAACAAGAAGAGCTATTTTATAGTCAAAATGGATATCTGCTACTAATGGAATTGTGACTGAATTCTTAATTTTTTTAAAAGCTTTCGCGCACTCCTCATCCGGAACAGATACTCTTACAATGTCAGCTCCAGCAGCCTTTAAACCTTCAATCTGTTTAATGGTAGCCTGAACATCTGCAGTATTCGTGTTCGTCATTGACTGAATAGAAATTGGATATTCTCCGCCAATTCCAACATTGCCCACAAATATCGGGTTTGTCTTTCTTCGCTTTATCCAGGAATTATTCATAATATTGGTTCTGCTAAATCAACATTAACACTGAGACCCGATGAATCAAGTGCATCCTTAATAAAAAAATTATTGATTTCAAGATGCAAGCTATTAATCTCTGATTTATTCAACAAATTACTCTCAGGATCTTTATTAAGAGGCATAATTTGCTCTATGTTTTTGACTGGCTCATCAATAACCCTAGTTGAAGTTAAATTAATTAAAAAAATAACAAAAAATATCAATATAACAAAAAGACAAGTTGCAAAAATAGAGAATAAATTCTTCTCCAAAAAGAAATTTTTAGGGTTTTTAGCCAGCTCCTGTTTTTCTAACTCTGCAACCACGTCAGCGTTATAAATATCAAAAAAAGGTATTTGCAGGCCTAGAAATTTTGAATATTTTTTAAAATATTGAACTGCAAATATTCTTGCTGGAAAAATTGAATAATCACCTGATTCAATGGCTTTGATGTAATCAATATTAATAAGAGTCTTTAATGCAACTTCTCTCAAGCTAAGATCTCGGTATGTTCTAGCATTTTTAAATGCTTTTCCAATCTTGCCTGTATGTGCAGATTTTAAAGTCATTGTGTATTTATTAAATTAATTGAATTGTTTTTATTTTTACCTTTAATGCTTTTAGTTAACTTGCCTACAAGCTGGCCACATGCTCCATCGATGGCATCACCTCTTGTTATTCTCAAAGTTGTAATAATGCCTTTTTTTACAAGATAATTTTTAAAGTTAGCAATAATATCTTCTTGGGATCTGTGATAATGACACCCATCAAATGGATTAAATGGAATTAAGTTAACCTTGCAAGATAATCCATTAAGTATCTTCACCAAGCTTTTTGCATGGTCTAATGTATCATTTACCCCATCAATTAAAATATATTCAATCGTAATTGTTTTGCGTTTACTCTGAGTTTTAAGATAATTTTTACATGCATCTATCAGCTCATTTAATGGATACTTTTTATTAATAGGAACTATCTCATCTCTCAATGTATTATTCGCAGCATGTAAGGAAATTGCCAATGAAACATCGGTTCTAGATGCTAATTTATTGATCTCTGGAACAATGCCCGATGTGCTGAGTGTAATCCTACGTTTTGAAAGGCCATAAGCATTCTGATGTTGCATTAGGGCGATGGAACTGAGAACAGGTTCAATATTTAAAAGGGGTTCCCCCATACCCATAAAAACTACATTTGAAATAGGCTGCTGTGGATTTTCATAAAAATTTGCTAACCACAACTGACCTATAATTTCTGCATCTGTTAAGTTTCTTTCAAAGCCTTGAGCACCAGTTGCGCAAAAAGTGCATTGCAATGCACATCCAGCTTGAGAGGAAATACAAAGAGTCAATCTTTTTTTCTCAGGGATCTTAACCATCTCAATCATTGAGCCTGAATCAAGCTTGATTAAGTACTTTTGGGTTCCTTCGGAGGAGAGCAAAGTTTCCTCCACAATAGGAGGAAGAACTTTAGCAATTTTTGTTAATTGATTTCTTAAATCAAGACTAAAATCAGTCATGTCCATAAAATCAAGAACACCTCTTTGATGAATCCACTTCATCAGCTGGGAAGCCCTGAAGGCAGGCTGATCGATTGAACTGAAAAAATCTACTAAAGACTCATGGGAGGAGCCAAGCAGATTAATTTTTTCTTTAGGCACTCAATTAAAAGATTTCGCTGTCATCAAAAAAATAAGAGATCTCTCTGGCTGCACTTTCCGTAGAATCTGATCCGTGAACAGCATTTGCATCAATTGTTTCAGCAAAATCTGCTCTAATTGTTCCTGGATCTGCGTCACTTGGATTAGTTGCACCCATAAGCTCTCTATTTTTTAATACAGCATTATCTCCCTCTAGCACTTGAACAAAAACTGGGGCTGAAGTCATATATTCAACTAAATTGGGGAAAAATGGTCTTCCCTCATGTTCAGCATAAAAACCTGCAGCTTTTGTTTCGTTCATATGAATCAATTTTCCGGCTACAACTTTAAGATCATTTTCTTCAAAGCGATCTATTATTTTACCAATAATGTTTTTTGATGTTGCATCTGGCTTAATAATTGAAAGTGTTCTTTGTTTTGACATAATGTTGCTCCTAAATTTGCGTCATTATAGGGGACTTAACTCGATTCATCCATCCATGCCATCTGAATCGCTTCAAGTATTTTTTCATTAGAGTTATTAGGGTTATCATCAAAATTCTTTAGGTTGCATATTTTTTGATGTAAGTCTGGAAAACTTATCCATTGCGGGTCGACATCTGGATGAGTTTCAAGAAGATCTATGGCTATTTCTAAGATATCTGACCAAGTAGTTTTCATTAATGGTCCTCGGAAACTTGGTTAATGGTATATTTGGGTAGCTCAACAGTAAAACTTCCTTTATCTGGAATAGTTTGACAACTTAATCGTGAATTTGGTTCAAGCCCCCATGCCTTATCAAGCATATCTTCTTCAACCTCTAATGCTTCATTGAGGTCATTAAATCCATCTCGGACGATAATATGACAAGTTGTACAAGCACATGACATTTCACAAGCATGTTCAATTTTAATTCCGGATCTTAGGGCTGCTTCACAGATAGATTCATCTGCAAGAGTTTCAAATTCTGCGCCATCAGGACATAACTCAAAATGAGGTAATAATTTGATGCGTGCCATGCTAGATAGTAAAACTTTCACCACAACCGCATACTGCTTTAGCATTGGGGTTGTGGAATTTAATTCCTTGATTTAAACCATCCTCAGAGTAATCAACCAGGCTACCTTTTAAATAATTTAAGCTTTCCTGATCAACATAAATTTTGCACTCACCTCTATTAAAAATAAAATCATTATGAGCTGCTTGTTGAGTATCGACGTACTCAAAAAAATATTCAAACCCAGAGCATCCTGCTTCCTTGACACCTATTCTGACACCATGACCCTTCCCTCTATTGCGCAAGCTAGAAGTAAAATGAGAAATAGCCTTTTCTGAGAAGTTCAGCTCTTGTGGTGAAAATTTTTCCATAATTACTGCTTCTGCTCGTAATCTTCAATAGCTTGTTTAATAGAGTCCTCTGCCAGAACAGAGCAATGAATCTTGATAGGAGGCAACTCAAGTGCTTCCACAATATCAATATTCTTAATCTCCTTTGCTTCTTCAAGAGTTTTACCAATTAGCATCTCTACTAATTCGCTTGAGGAGGCGATAGCAGAGCCACAACCATAAGTCTTAAATTTGACATCTTTAATTACATGAGTGTTGCCTTGACTCTCACATTTAATTTGAAGCTTCATAACGTCACCACAGGCTGGGGCGCCAACCATTCCCGTACCCACATTCATTTCCTTCGGGTCAAACCTTCCAACATTAAACTTTGCAGGTTCATTAATAGTGTTTTCAAATTTATCTACAACTTTTTTACTGTACGCCATAAATACCTCCCAATATTTAGTGTGTTTGCCAATCTACTGTATTAAGATCAATTCCATCTAAATACATTTCCCACAAAGGTGATAGCTCTCTTAGTCTTTCAACAGCATGGTTAATTAAAGTTAATGTATATTCCACATCTTCCTCAGTGGTAAACCTTCCGAAGGAAAAACGGATAGAGCTAGATGCAAGCTCATCCTTTCTTCCCAATGCTCTTAGCACATAGGATGGCTCTAAACTTGCTGAAGTACAAGCTGATCCTGATGAAACAGCTATATCTTTTAAGGCCATGATTAATGACTCTCCTTCAACATAAGCAAAACTAATATTTAAAATATTTTTAACTTTATTGTTAACATCACCATTCACATAAATTTCTTCAATCTTGGAAACAGATTCATAAAATTTATTATGAAGTAATTCAATTCTTTCTTTGTCTGCATTCATTTCTTTTTTAGCAATTCTAAATGCCTCGCCCATTCCGACTATCTGATGAGTTGGTAGCGTTCCAGATCTCATGCCTCTCTCGTGGCCGCCTCCATGAATTTGAGCTTCAATTCTTACTCTTGGCTTTCTTCTTACAAATAATGCGCCGATTCCCTTAGGTCCATAAGTTTTATGTGCTGAAAATGACATTAAGTCTACAGGAAGACTGCTTAGATCAATGTCTACTTTGCCAGTACTTTGTGCGGCATCTACATGAAAAAAAATTCCTTTTTCACGAGCAAGCTTCCCAATGCTCACAAGATCGTTAACAGTTCCTAACTCATTATTAATATGCATTATAGAAATTAAAACAGTATCTTCTCTTATTGCATCTAAAATTGATTCTGGACTAATAATTCCACCATCATTTGGCTCAAGGTAAGTTACCTCAAACCCCTCTCTTTCAAGCTGCCTGCAAGGATCTAGAACTGCTTTATGCTCTATTTTGGATGTAATAATGTGCTTGCCTTTAGATTGATAAAAATTTGCAATACCTTTAATTGCAAGATTATCAGCCTCAGTTGCTCCAGATGTCCACACGATCTCTCGCGGATCACACCCAACTAAGTTTGCTACATGAGACCTCGCTTCTTCAACAGCCTCTTCGGCCTTCCAACCAAATTTATGCGATCGAGACGCTGGATTTCCAAAATTACCATCTAATGTAAGATGATCAGATATTTTTTTAGCAACTCTTGGATCTACCGGAGTTGTAGATGCATAGTCTAAATATATTGGTAAGTTCACTGTATTGCTCATTATTGAATTTCCTTAAGATGTATATGGGGGTCTTTAGGCTTTTCAACAAGATCTGTAATGGAAATATCAGTTAAAAATTCATCGACCACAGAATTAAGATCATCCCATAATTTGTGAGAGTTACATTTTTGACCAGAATGACAGGACGAAGTACCGGCACAATTTGTTGCATCCAAGTTTTCCTCGACTGCATTCATTATGGATTTAATGCTAACGCTTTGGGGTTGAGAGGCGTAAACATAGCCTCCATTTCTTCCGCGAATACTTTTTACGATTCCAGCAATTCTTAATTTACGAAATAATTGCTCCAAATAGGTTAAATCAATTCCTTGGCGGCGAGCAATATCTTTCAAAGCAACTGGACTTTGATCATTTGAAAGGTGTTGAAGGTCTGCTAACGCATTGACTGCATAACGACTCTTAGTTGTAAAGTTCATGCAGGTATTATCAATACCTGACTAATTTAGTCAAGTTTTATCTGCATACCTAGGCGCTTACCTACTTCGCTATAAGTTTCTATTACATTACCAAGATCTTGGCGGAACCTATCCTTGTCCATTTTTGTTAAGGTTTCTTTATCCCATAAACGACATCCATCTGGAGTAAACTCATCTGCTAAAAGCATTTTTCCATTCAACTTTCCAAACTCTAATTTGTAATCTACAAGAATTAGGTTAGCTTCCATAAAAAAATCTACCAAAATATCATTAACTTGAAGTGTTAGATCTCTCATTAAATCAACATCTTCTTGGGAAGCCCACCCAAAAGATTCTATGTGATGATCATTAATTAAAGGATCTCCTAAGTCATCATCTTTTAGAAAAAATTCAAATAATGGAGGGTCAAGTATCAACCCATCTTCAATACCCAGTCTTTTGCAAAGCGAGCCAGTTGCTCTATTTCTAACAACACATTCAATAGGAAACATCTCTAAGTTGTAAACAAGGGACTCATTATTCGATAGTAGTTTTATAAAATGAGTTTCTATACCCTTTGAAGCAAGAAACTCCATAACAAAAGCATTGAATTGGTTGTTAACCTTTCCCTTGTTATCCAAAGCTTCCATTTTCTTGCCATCAAATGCAGACGTATCATCTCTAAATTCCATGATCAACTGATCAGTCTCAGCAGTGGTGAATAAGGATTTAGCTTTTCCAGTAGTAATTTGTGATATTTTTTCCATAATGTTCTAACTTAATAATTCATTAATTTTAGAGATAAGTGCTTCAGCTTCTTCCGATGCGCCTTCAAGGGACTCTACAAGAATATTGGTCTTCTCATCTTTTGACTCAAGTATTATTTTAAATTCAGCTGCCTCTCCAAGCAACAGTGAATTATTACTTTCATCGTTATTGTTAAAATTTAGAAAAGAAAACCAGCTACTACTTTCAGATTCAACAGAGTAGCTAACCAGAAAAATTCCACTATCTCTATCAATGTCATTTGAGGTAATATTTCCTGCTTTAAGGGCCTTGCTTACAGCAGACCAGGCTCTATCAAAACCTAAATCTAGCTCAATAATTGTTTGATCATTAACATTGAAAATCTTTGCTTTCTTGCGATCATTTAAGTTTTGAGCTGCCAATGAGGTTCCTGAAAAAGATGATGCAGAACTTGCCATATAGTTAACAATCTTTTCTAACTCTTGTTGGATAAACTCCGGGTCTTCATCTAGTAATGAATTTTCATCTATGCCGTAAGAGGAGAGAAAAATTTCTGTTGAAGCCTCTTTGATACCATGCTCAATCGTTATTTTTAGATTTTTGCTATCGGAGAATTTGATAAGCATAATCCCAGAATCTGGATCTGCTTCAAGTATTGACATTGCAGAAGCTTCAAAATAATTTTTTGTGATTGGCCATGAGGTAGAAGGAAGGGTTTCAACATAAACCCACATAAGCTCACCCAGACGTCTTAGCTGAACTTCATTTGATTCTCCTGAAGAAAATATTTGCCTAGGGGCTGGGATGTCTTGCGCCTCCGCCGGCGCAATACCTTTGCTAATTGGTGGATAATGGTCATCCTTGTTGATTGCTATCTCACCTGCCGGCAAATCTAAATCTGGTGAAAGTGTTTCATTAAAAAAATCATCTTTTGTTTCGGGAAAAAATCCTTCAGGTCCTGATATATATGAACAGGATGAGGCTCCAATTAAAAATAAAAGCGCAGAATAATATTTCAAGTTTTTCATAATAGTTTTAATTTTATCATCTCGTTTATAGTTTTCTCATGGAAATCTTTGCTAAATGGAACTAAGGGAAGTCTTATACCTGAACCAATTCTTTCCATTCTTTGTAACATCCACTTGACTGGTATTGGATTCGATTCAACAAATAAAAGTTCAAAAATATTAGTATAAATCGAGTTCAATTCACTCGCATCAGCAAATTGCTTGGTTAAGTTTAGTGAGCAAATTTGAGAAATTTGACTTGGGATAATATTGGCTGCTACTGAAATCACGCCATCTCCACCATTGGCCATAAATGAATTAAAACTTGGATCATCACCAGATAAAACTGAAAAATATTTAGTATCTATTTGACTATCAGCAATAGCCATAAGTTCACTCAAGCGGGCAACATCATCCAATGCCTCTTTAATTCCAACTATATTTGGGTGATCTGCAAGCCTCATAACGGTTTCTGGTCTTAGATCACATGCAGTTCTGGAGGGAACATTATATAAAATTTGTGGGATATCAACTGAGTCAGCTATTTTAATAAAGTGCTGAAATAGGCCTTCTTGATTGGGTTTATTGTAATATGGGGTAACTATTAAGGCGTAATCAGCACCCAAAGCAGCAGCTGTTTTTGTAAGCTCTATGGCTTCTTGTGTAGAGTTAGCTCCAGTACCAGCAATTACTGGAACTCTTCCAGCAACAAGATGAATAGTTTGTTCAATGATCTCCAAATGCTCAGAAACACTTACTGTTGCTGATTCTCCGGTGGTTCCAACGGAGACAATGCCAGTTGTACCAGACTTTATATGCCATTCAACGAGGTTCTTAAGGGCGTGGAAATCCAGGCTGCCATCAGAGTGCATTGGCGTCACTAAAGCTACGAAACTGCCTTGAAGGGGTTGCATCATGAATGTTTTCAGTAAAAAATGAAACTATACACTTTTTTTAAGGAAATTATGGTGAAAAATTTATCAGGCAAGAAATGTCCAAAATTTAAAGCAGATGCTACAAGTGATAAGGTCATCTCAAATGAGACTTTTAAAAATAAAAATGTAGTTATTTATTTTTATCCAAAAGATTCAACGCCAGGTTGCACTACAGAGGGCCAAGATTTTCGAGATAATTACAAGAAGTTTAAAAAACTAAATACAGATATTTTAGGAATTTCTAGAGAATCTATTAAGTCTCATGAAAACTTTAAATCAAAGCAAGATTTTCCATTCGAACTCTTGTCAGATCCAGATGAAAAGGTTTGCAAAGCCTTTGACGTAATGAAACTTAAATCAATGTATGGAAGAGAGTACATAGGGGTAGATAGAAGCACTTTTTTGGTTAACTCTGCAGGGAAAATTATAAAAGAATGGAGAGGTGTCAAAGTTAAAGGGCATGCTTTGGAAGTTTTAAACGCAGTAAAAGAGCTTTAAAAAAGCTCTTAGTTAGGAAGGTTTTTGGGCCATGAATTCCATATAGCTTTTATAAGAGTGGCGATTGGAATAGCAAAAAAAACACCCCAGAAACCAAATAAACTCCCAAAAACAAAAACTGCTAACATGATAATTACTGGATGCAGTTTTACAGCATCAGAAAATAGCAAAGGCACCAATAGATTTCCATCAAGTATTTGCAACACTAAATAGGCCCCAATTAATAACCAAAAATCAAAAGTTAAGCCGAACTGAAGCAAGCCCACTGCAGCAACTGGCAAAGTGACAATAAAAGCCCCTAAAAATGGTATTAAAACAGAAAATCCAACTAGAACTGATAACAGCGCTATGTACTGTAAATCAAAATACATAAATATTATGGCTGCAGCCAAGCCTACTATCACTATTTCAATTGCCTTGCCTCTTGCATAGTTGCTTAGCTGCCCATCCATCTCGGTCCAAACTTTTTTTAACATGGCTCTTTTTTTAGGCAAAATGCTTAAGCAACCAGCAATAATTGATTCTCTATCGAATAAAAAGAAAAAGACAAGGATTGGCAGTAATATTAAATTTATTGCAATTGAGACAGTATTTTGTATCCCAGCAATCGAAGCTTTTAAGAAATCTTGAGATATTGCAGTGATTTGACCTGAGAGGGTCTGTAAAAATGCGGTGATTTGATCAGAAGAAACTAAATCAGGATATTGTTCAGGAACATTCTGAACAAAAACCATAAAGGCATTCACCCATTTTGGAACTTCCAAGATCAATGATTGGAGTTGTTGATAAACAAGAGGTCCAAGCCAGATCATTAAAGTAATTCCTAGTAATAAAAAAAAGCTGAACGTTAAAAACAATGCAATTGAGCTTTTTAAACCGTAGCCCTCGAGACGGGTTTGCATTCCAACTAATAAATAGGCAAAGATGATGCTAATTAAAAATGGTGTCAAAATATTTCCAAGAAAAAATAAAGTTAAGAATGCGCCAGTCAATAACAAAGCGAAAACTAATGTTTCCTCATTAGAAAAAATTTTTCTGAATAAATTATTTATCTCTTCGAGCACTTTTTATATTTAATTTTGTCTTAAAAATGATATGTTAATTGAAAATAGTGAATAGTGTAAGTTTCATAACAACTCCGTAACATAAAGATATGCTCATTAGATACCCTCTTCTTCTTTTACTGCTTATATCTCAGCATACTTTTGCTCAAGAAAAAGATCTAAATTTACCAGATTTAGGGGATCGCGTTTCTGGAGTGATCTCTTTAGAGCAAGAAAAAATATTAGGTCAAGGTTTTCTGGAGCAAGTTTATGCCCAAGCACCTTTAATAAATGATCCCATTATTCAAGAATATACTGAGCTTTTGATTTATAGACTCTCAGAGACATCTCAAGTGAAAGATAGAGATTTTACGATAGTTCTGATTGATGAAAAGTCTCTTAATGCATTTGCTGCTCCCGGAGGAGTTATTGGTGTGAATGGAGGGTTATTTTTAAATGCGGGCAATGAAGCGCAACTATCATCGGTGCTAAGCCATGAATTGGCTCACTTAAGTCAACGGCACTTTGCTAGAAATGTTTTGAGAGGAAGGGATACCAATCTTGCATCCTCTTTAGTTATGGTATCAGCAATCGCCTTAGCTATTATTGCAAATAACCCGACTGCTTTTATTACTGGTCCTGCAGCATTAGCTCAACAACAATTAAGATATAGCAGAATTTTTGAACGTGAGGCAGACAGATATGGTTTCAATAATTTAATTGCAGCAGGATATGATCCAGCAGGCATGGGTCAGATGTTTGAAAATATGGCAAAAGTAAGGAAGTTAGCTGGGGATAATCCACCTGAATTTCTTTTAACCCACCCAGTCACCTCATCTAGAGTTAGCGATGCATTCAATGCTGCAGATCAAATAGAGTTTTCTGGAGGCAAGAAAAATACTATCAATTTTGAATTTATTAAGGGAAGATTGAAAGCTAGATATAATGCTTCTTCACCCCAAACAGCATCAAGATACTTTGAGAAGCTTTATATAGATATCCCAAGTCATGAAAATAAATATGCCTATATTATTGCCCTAAAAGCTAATGGCCAGACATTGCAGGCATTAAATCTAATTGATGAAATTTTAACAAAATTTCCCAAAAACTTAATTCTCAATATTACTAAATCAGAGATTTTATTGTCTGGGCAGCAGCTTGCCCGAGCAGAACAAAGCATTGAAAAGGTACTGACCATATCACCAGGAAATTATCCAGCTTCAATTATTCAATCTAAGATTTTAAGTGCTAAAAAAGAAATAATTAAAGCTGAAGAAGTGCTTAGAGATCTTCTGATAAAAAAAAATCGAGATCCAAGTTTGTGGATGCAACTCTCCGAGGTTCAAAGAGCGGGTAAGAATATTGTTGGGTACCATTTAAGTCGAGGTGAATATTATTTACTAATAGGAGACTTTGAGAATGCTTTAAATCAATTTCAATTTGCTTTGCGACTTTCTGGAAATTCTTTTCAGGCCTCGGAAACAATTATAACAAAAATTAAATTTGCGCAAGAAAGACTTGGGAATAAAAGAGGTTTCTAAGAGGTAATTTTTTCTTTTGGTGCGATATTAAAACCAAGGAATGCTAAACAGCCAGCAAAAGGAATGGCTAATAGAGGAACTTGCGAGAACGCTATTCCGAATGATTTAGAAATCAGAATAAAACCGCTTCCTGAAAAGTCCCCCATTCTGACTAAAAAAGTATCAAACATAACCGAAGATTTATATCGATCCATTCTTTTTAAGTAGCTAAATACCAGCTCTCTAGTAGGTTTATTTATTCCATATTCAAACAACCGCAAGATAATTGTTATAACAAAAACATAGCCAATTGAAGGGTAAAGATAATAACCGACAAATGCTATGGCAAATATTAATCCGTAAAGCATGAGTATGTTTTTTGGTCCAGCAAATCTAATAATTGCTGAGGTTAAGAAAAATTGAGTAAATAAAGTTAGTATTGTTACTGTTTGCTCTACATTACCAAAAAATATAATTCTATCGCCGCCATCAGAAGACCAAGAATTGATAATATTGATTGAAGTAACCCAGTGGATTGTCATCATGGCAGTCCATAAATACATATATAAACCTATCGATCTAATTTGAGATGAGGTAATTAAATTCTTAAGGCTATCGAAACTAGTTCCGCCTGCAGCTTCATCAATACCTTCTATATTCAAGAAGCGATTTAATAATATCAAACCTGTAATTAACGCAAGTATCAAAAATAGTATTGAGATTAAAGTAAAGAAAATAATTCCTGAGTCATTAAATGTCGAGGCTAATTGTTTAGAAATTTCTGAACCAAGAAATGCTCCTAAAGAACCCCCTGCTGCAATCACACCAAAAACATTCGCTGCTCCATCGCCACGAAATAAATTAATGATGACAACCCAAAAAATTGAAACAACAAAAAAGGAATAAACATTGCACCAAATATAAAAGATTTGACTAAGCCATATAGCAGAAGAAAGATTAAAAAATTCCCACAAAACTATAAAGGTAAATAAATTTAATATAAAAAATGCGTAGCATCCAATCAGCACTCCCCTTAAATTTTTTCTCGATGCAAGCCAAGAATATACAGGATTCAAAAGCAGCATCACAAATGCACCTATGCCGAGCAAATAAGGAAGAATGTCAGCATTTTGAACAGCCATCTCATTCCGGACGGGTCGCAAAATATACCAAGAGCATAGAACTAAAAAAAAGAAGAAGCCTGCAAGAGCAGACTCTTTGGTGAATGATAAAGATATTTTTTGAAGAGAATTTTTTATGGAGTGAGTTA